>Ga0208644_1002472_pt1 | contig 14747 bp, 17 predicted proteins | sample VirMetDEL_Nov_18_FD_184517 | JGI IMG/M metagenome (GOLD analysis project Ga0208644, IMG submission 184517) | Aqueous microbial communities from the Delaware River and Bay under freshwater to marine salinity gradient to study organic matter... | ecosystem: Environmental > Aquatic > Marine >... | reverse complement strand
CTAAAAGCCTCAATAGCTCAGTTGGTAGAGCCACTGATTTGTAATCAGTAGGTCGGCGGTTCGAGTCCGTCTTGAGGCTCAAGGTTGAAAAACCAAAAATGCGAAAGTAGCTCAGTTGGTAGAGCATGACCTTGCCAAGGTCAGGGTCGCCGGTTCGAACCCGGTCTTTCGCTCCACGCAGTCAGATGCATCTGGTTTCTTTGTTCCATTCAAAAACAAAGTGGAGCTACAGTGGCAGGAAGGAAGAATCCCTTGGATATCTTCCTTTCTTTATTATATTACATATTATATTATAATTTTTTTATGGCTGATTTACATATTTTTGATGATTTTTATTCAGATGTTGATGAGGTAAGACAAATGGCTCTAAACATGGACTTTTCTGTAGAAGGAAACTACCCAGGATATAGAACCGCTCCTGTAGAAAATGAAGATGTTAAAAATGCTATTGGTAATCTAATTCGACCTTTTGCAGGTGAAATTGTAGACTGGAATAAAACTAAATATAATAGTGCATTTCAATATACAACTGCTGAAGATAGAAGTTGGGTACATGCTGATAAGTATAATACTTGGGCTGGTGTCTTATATTTAACCCCAAATGCTCCTTTAAGTGGAGGAACTGGGATTTTTAGGCATAAAGCTACAGGATTGATGAAAGTTCCTTATCTTGAAAATGGGGAAATGGATTTAGAAACATTAAATAAAATTGAAGATGAAGGTATAGATCCAACTAAATGGGAAATAGTTGATCGTATTGGGAATGTTTATAATCGTTTAGTACTATATAAAGGAGATTTTTTTCATACTTCTTTAGATTATTTTGGGACTGATAGATATGATGGTAGATTATTCCAAACATTTTTCTTTAGTAGTGAATATTAAATACAAGGGGAGTTCTTTGACATAATACTATTTTAACTATGGAAACACTATCTTTTACTTTAGGTGTATTGGCAGTGATCGATTTATTGATCGTTGCAGGTACGTTTTTGGTCTTAAAGACTTTGAACATCACCCGCAAACAAGCGGAAAACACTCAACGAGAGCTAGATGCTAACGTTAGAGAGTTACATTATGAGGTAGAACGCTACCGAAATGATTTATATGAACAAATTAACCGTGTTGAAGAACAAGTTGTTCGACACACCGACTCTAGAGTCGATAAATTAGAAGCTAAAGTTTACAAAGAATTTGATGTCTACGGACAGCAAGGTAAACCTTATTAATAACTAACCCGTTAAAGACTCCCCAAGTATTTACATAAAATACGCGATATTATGCAATATTATTACACTACCACCACCCTCGGTGAAATTAGAATTGAATATATTTATACACGTGAAAGCACAGGAGAAAATTAAAAATTTTACTCAAATAGTTCATTTGTACTATGCTGATGGAACTTTTTCAATTGATGAGGTTGAGGATTGGCTTGGAGAAATTGACTGTACTTTAAACGAAATAAATGATAAAAAAATAGTTTTTACTTATTTTGACGCATGGTACCCTACTAGAATGACAGTTTATAAAAGTGGTAGGGTAAGAGTAGAAACCGATCTGGATGAATTACCATGAATCTAAATAACATATTTAATGCTTTTGAAGATGATGCTCCTTTACAAGAAAAGGCAGCACTACTTTCACTTCAAGATACTCAAGCATTTAAATTAGGTATGTTTAAAAAGATTATTTGGAATCAAAAAAACATGGAAGCTAGAATGGATAAATTTTTAGAAATGATGCCTGAAATAGCTGAAAATGTAGATTTTGATGGTGATGCTAGTGAATTTGTTACCCATACCAGAGCTTGGTCTTATTTAAAAGATTTTGATCCTACTTCAAATCAAGGTAAAGATGCATTAAGAATATTCTCAGATGATTATACTAAAACGGCTTGTAAATTAGCTATTCATTTTTGGGAAGAACGAGAGCACTATGAAAAATGTGCACATATCAAAAAAGTTTTAGATCTCTTGTAAAATAACTTGCCCCCCTAAAATTTAGGTATTATTTTTGAGGTACAGGAGAAGAGAAAGAGAGAGAGAGGGAGGGAGAGATGTTTCCCAACGTCGCGACGAAAAAATAATTTAATAAAAATCAAATTTATGGCACTAAGAAATAAACAGTTATTCATTGATAAAATGAATCGTATTGATGGTAAACTTAAAACCATTCGTGTTATGTCAACACGCCAAGGTACTACGGTTCAAGATATCCATAAAATTTTAGATGAAGTAGAAGAACTTATGACCGATCTAGAAGATATGGTTGAACGTGAAGAAACAGTATACGGACGTTAATATTAAATAAAAGTTATGAATTTAACAGCAGAGCAAATCCAACAAAATTGGGAGAAATTTATTGGTCATATTGAAACACATATCCAATCTCCTCGAAAGGAAAAACTAATCGAATTTTATGAAAAGTATCAAGAGCGTGTTATGCTCATGCCTGCTGCTCATAAAAAAGAATACCATAATGCTTTTCCTGGTGGTTATGTAGAACACGTAAATAGAGTAGTAGAAGCTGCTCTTGATATCTGTTCTGTATGGATGAAATATGGAGTTGATACTTCTACATTCACAAATGAAGAACTTGTATTCTCTGCTATTAACCATGATTTGGGTAAAATGGGAGATGAAGAAAACGAATCTTATATCCCTCAAACTGACAAATGGAGAAAAGAAAAACTAGGTGAAGATTATATGTTTAACACCCAGGTCCCATTTGCTTCAGTTCCCGATCGAGGTTTATTTATGCTTCAGTCTCACGGTATTCAATATTCATTTAATGAGATGCTCGCGATTCAAACGCATGATGGTTTATACGACGAGGGTAATAAGAAATACCTTTTCGCGTATATGCCCGAACAAAAACCACGTACTTCCCTACCATTTATACTACACCAGGCTGATTTAATGGCTGCTCGTATTGAGTTTGAGAGAGAATGGTTCCCTAAATTTAAAGGAGACGTGACCCCCGAAAAAAAGAATTTTACATTAGATTCTAAACCAAAAGTTAATACCAAACAACAAAAAGCTTTAGGTTCTATTCAAAGTGAAGGTTTAAAAAACTTATTAGATAACTTATGATTATTACTATTGTTATACTATCAGTTCTAGTAATTGCCCTAGGGTATACTACATATAACCTTCTTCGTAAAAATGAAAAACAAGAGGATATCCTCGCTAGCTATTTAAGTTATTTAGATAGACTTTCGCGAGTAATAGAGGTTTCAGATGAAAAGCTCAAGCAAATTGATTCACGTGGTACGTTTCAATCTGATGATGAGATAGGTTTTTTCTTTCAACAAATTAAAGGGTTACAAGATATCTTAAATGAGTTTCAGCTTCAAAAACTCAAATAGATATTATGCCCAGAAAAAAAGCCAAGAGTAAAAACTACTTTACCCAAGATACAGAAGACGCTATTGTTTTATACAATAGCCTTTCTGATTCGGATGAAAAAAGTAAAATATACGAACGTAGAATACATTATCCGTTTTTTAAATTAACGGAAAATATTATTCATACGTTTAAATTCTACTATACCGAAGTAGATGATATTGAACATTTACAACATGAAGTAATCTGTTTTTTATTATCTAAAATCCATTTATTTGACCCAACTAAAGGAGCAAAAGCATATTCTTATTTTGGCACTATTGCTAAACGCTACCTAATCCTTCAGAACCAAAAGAACTACAAAAAACGTATTGATAAAGCCCCAGTTGAGGAACTTTATAAAGATGATAACCATTCTTATAGTATAAGTGATCATCCAGCAGAAGACCCCTTATCAAAGTACATAGATTTATTTGTAGAACATTGTACTAAAAATATTTATAATCTTTTTCCTAAACAACACGACGCTGAAGTAGCTGATGCTATTTTAGAATTATTCCGTAAACGAGAAGAAATAGATATTTTTAATAAAAAAGCATTATATATCTACATTCGTGAAATGGTTGATGTTAAAACTCCCAAAATCACTAAAATAGCTAACCAACTATACGATATATTTAAAGATAATTATATATTTTATATTGATAATGGTTATGTAGAATTTGAGTAGGTTATATTTATAATAAACAAAACACTATAAATATGAGTGCTCAATTCGAAAAAGTAATATTTGGTAAGAAAAAATTCTCGGATTTACTCGAGGAAATTTACACTAACCAAAAGCGCCGCGAAGCACAAGTAACAGCGCTTATATCCGAATTAAAACCGATGGTTACCGACATTGGTGACGCTACCCTAATTGTACCTTTAATTAAAGAATACATGGAGATTGGAGTTAAAAATGATGATGCTCTAATTAAAATGGCTACTTTAGTTCAACGTGCTTTAAATAACACTAATGAAGATGGTGGTTTAGGTATTTCGGATGAAGAAAAAGCCCAATTACTTGAAGAAATGGAAAAACTTCAAAAAGATAAGTAATGGCTTTTGGAAATAAAGATACAATTAGGAGTGGGAAAGATATAGCTGATTACTTAAGTCAAAACAGCTCACAATTAGTTCCCGCTAGAGTTATTAATATAGATCAAAGTACTACTTTATCTAATGGTACTATTCTAGTTGAACCTATGGGGGTTAATTCGACCAACCAAGGAAGTGCTGGACTATCAGCTTTACCTTTATTTCCTAATATTAAAAATTACCCTTTAACAAACGAAACAGTATTTTTAATTTCACTACCCTCAGGTGAATATTCAAATACTCCAGGTAAAACTCAATATTACTATATAAGTCCTATTAAACTTTGGAATAGTCAACATACTAATCCAACTCCCAATCAATATGAAAATATAAAGGGTAGTAACCAAAATAAAAGTATTGAAGAAGTTGAAGCAGGTTCTCCTAATATATCTACAGAACAACAAACTAGTAAATTTAAACCTGGGAATTATTTCACTGAAGAAAGTAATATTTTCCCTCTATATCCATTTGAAGGAGATATTATAGTAGAAGGTAGATTTGGTAACAGTATTAGACTAGGAAGCACTAATATCAACTACCAGTCAAAAACTACTAAAGAAATTATTAATAAATCTTTTGAAAAATCATACACATACCCTTCTGGAGAAATTGGGGTTACAGCAGATTTTATAAGTCAATTAACATTAATTAATAATCAAGTTACTAGCTTTTCAAATCAATATCCTGAGTATGCTATTAGTGTTTATGTAGTTTCAAGTGAATCCCAAGTAACTAACCCTAATAATTTAGCTGTTGGAGAATTGGCTAGATTAAGAGCTCAAAAGTTAAAAGAAACTTTACAAACTTTTTCTAACCTACAATTTAATATTAATATATCTTCTAAAGTTGGTGAGATTCCTTACGAAATAGGAAAAGATAATCCAAATGATCCTAAATACATTCAAGACCAATATTCAACTGTAAAAGTATATTTACAAGCTGAGGAAATAACCGAAAAACCCTCTCAACCCACAGCTTTAAATGACTGGTCAAATTCACCTGAAAATGGTGATCCTATTACAATTATAAGAAATGGCCAATCTTCTTCTTTAACAGGTAGTGCCCAAAATTTAATTATTGAAAATATTAATGATGATGTTTCATCTATTTGGTTATCTTCAACACAACAAATCCCTATCACAGCTTCTTCAACTAATGATTACCTTTCATATAGTAATTCTGAAAATGTACCTGAGGCTGTAAATCAATATATAGGATCTCAAGTTATATTAAATTCTGGGAGATTATTATTTAATACTAAGGAAGACCATTTAATGTTATCCTCAGCAAAAAGTATTAACTTAAATGCTATAGAAGGGATTTACACTGATACTATAGGTGATACTGTATTCCAATCTAATAGAGTATATTTAGGAGGAACTAAAAACTCTCAACCTATAGTATTAGGTGATGAACTAGTTTCATTATTAACTGATGTATTAAATGATTTAAGTTCTTTAACTAATTCTATTCAATTGCAAGCTAGTATGCCTGCTGGTTCTCCCTTAACTATAATGGGTCCTATAGCCCAAACTATTAAAACCAAAATCCCAGGGTACCAACAAAGATTAAAAAATACATTATCTAATACTACTAAGACTGTATAATGGCACTTACTCCTAAGCAAATAGAAGATATAAGAGCAAATTCTGCTAAAAAAAGAGAATTACTGAGAGGTAAATTAAGTTTATCTTCGTTTGATCCTAATACTATTCTTAATTCTTTCCCTGAAAATTTAAAAATTCAAGGACAACAAAAATTACCTTCTTTATTTTTAGATCAAGGAAATAAATTATTATCTAAAGTGTTCCCTGCTCTAAATGAAATTATAGAGAAATTTGGTATTACTGACTTAGAAGGTCAAATGAATGGAGAAGGGGTGAATTTTGAAGAATTAAAACAACAGTATTGTCCTACTAAACCTGAACTAGATAGATTAATTTTACAAAGAAATAATTTAGTAGATTATTTAAATGGTGTAGGTGATACATTGGATAGATTAGCTACTACTGTCAATTTCGGAGCAGGTATAGCCTCTTTACTTCAAGGAATTATCACAGGTTTGAAACAAGGGAAAACTATTGCCCAAATTGCTTTAAGCTTTATCCCTTTTGGTCTACCAGGAGCAGCCGTAGCTTCTCCTGCTATCGCAGGTGATGTTTCTGATAATTTAACATTTAAAGCTGATGGTACACCTAGATTACCACCTTTAACTATAATAGCATCAGCTGTATCTGGACCTATTGCTGCGGTTCAAGCCATAATTTTAAAAATAGTTGCTTTATTAGAAAAAGTTGATTTACTTATTATGTTATGTGATCCTAATGCTACTCTAACATCCACCTCTAAAACTATCCAAGATACAGCAGCTAACGAAATTTTAGCAGATGATGGTACTTACAAAGGATTTATTTTAGAAATCGAAACTAAAAAATACACAGATACTGTAAACCAAAATAGAGCAGTAGGTAAAAATAAATCTGGAATAGTAATGATAGCAACAGAATATTCTTTTGCTTCAAATCCTAACGTATTAATTAACGAACTTAAATTTATTATTGATAGAGACGATTTAAAAGCCTACTAAAACTAATATTTATAACATATGAAAAGCACAGAACTTAAAAAACTAATTAAAGAAGCGGTAAGAGAAGCTATTCAAGAGGAACTAAAAGATATCCTTCTTGAAGCAGTTAAATCACCCAAAGCCCAAATCTCAGAAGGAGCTTCAGTTTCTCCTTCTGTGGCCAAACCTGACCCACAAGCCCAAAAAGCATTCAGACAACAAATGTTATCCCAAATGCAAGCTGGAAATGGTAATATGACTTTAACAACAAATGATGCAGGTACATTTAGACCCGTTGGTGGCTCAACAGCTGCTGAAGGTTCAGCTTTACCTGGGGGAAATGTAGGTTTAGACCAAATTATGGGTTTAATGAATAGCAAATAATGGCTTATAATGCTCAACAAATATCGCCTATTGATTTTCAACCTAGTGTAGGTGTTGGGGTATCCTTACCTTTTAATGGTAATTCTTGTTTTAATACTACTTTTACTACACAAGAAGCAATTAAATCAAATTTAATTAATTGGTTTTTGTGTAATGAGGGAGAGAGACCATTAAATCCTACTTACGGTGGAAATTTAAGAAAGTTTATTTTTGATCAAATTACAAGCGAAACTTTAGATTTTTTACAAGAAGATTTACAATCTCAACTAGCCACTTATTTCCCATCAGTAATATTGGATGACATTGAAATCTCAACCCAACCTGATTATAATACAGTTAATGTGGTAATCAAATATAGTGTTCAAAATACCAATATAAGTGACGAATTAAATATAACATTTAACTAATGGCAGTAAATAGAGACATAAAATATATTAATAGGGATTTTACTAATCTAAGACAAAGTTTAGTAAACTATTCAAAAACTTACTTCCCTACTACTTATAACGACTTCTCAGAAACATCACCAGGTATGATGTTTATGGAAATGTCAGCTTATATTGGTGATGTTCTTTCATTTTACCAAGATAATCAATTTCAAGAAACATTTTTACAATATGCTCGTGAAGCTAAAAACTTATACGATTTAGCATATATGATGGGATATAAACCTAAAGTAACAGGGGTTGCTATGGTTGATATTGATTTTTACCAAACTGTCCCCGCTTCAGGATCAGGAGCTAATCAAGTACCAGATTACAATTATGCTCTATTAATTAATGAAAATTCTCAAATTTCTGCTCAATCCAATGGTAGTATTAAGTTTCTAGTTGAAGACCCCGTAGATTTTGATACTTCATCATCATTAGATCCTACAATAGTATCTATATACGAACAAAGCGGTACAACTGTTAATAGCTTTCTTTTAAAAAAGACTAGAAAAGCCATTTCTGCTGCTATTAATACTACAACGTTTTCATTCACTTCCCCCCAAGAATTTGCTACTCGTACAATTACAGCCAATAATTTAATTGGTATTTTAGATATAGTTGATGCTGATGGGAATACTTGGTATGAAGTAGACTATTTAGGTCAAGATATGGTATATGATTCTATTAAGAATACTAACCCAAATGACCCAAATACTTACACAGATATAGACGCTCCTTATTTATTAAAAACTAAACAAGTTGCTCGTAGATTTGCTACACGTTTTACAAATTCTACAACCTTACAAATCCAATTTGGTGCAGGTACGAGTACAACTACAACTGAAGAAGTAACACCTAATGCTGATAATGTTGGTTTAGGTTTACCATTTGAAAAAAATAAACTCACAGCTGCTTACTCACCTCAAAACTTTATTTTTAATAATACTTATGGTATTGCTCCCTCTAATACTACTTTAACAGTTAGATATTTAACGGGAGGAGGTGCAAGCGCTAACGTATCTGCTGGGGATTTAACTACATTATCTAATAGCACTGTTACTTTCCAAACTACAGATTTAACGAGTAATGTCGCTGATGATACATTTAATTCACTTCAAGTAAATAACCCAAGAGCAGCTTCCGGAGGTAGTGATGGTGATACAAATGAAGAAATTAGACAAAATACTATATCTAATTTCTCAACCCAAATGCGTAGTGTAACGCAAGATGATTATTTAGTTAGGTCACTTTCTATGCCTTCTAAATATGGAGTTGTATCAAAAGCATATATTGAAAAAACTAAAATCGACAACTTACTCCCAGGTGAAATACCATCTACATTAGATTTATATATTTTAAGTCAGAATGCTAATGCTAATTTAGCAACAGCTTCTTCAACATTAAAACAAAATCTTCAAACTTATTTATCACAATATAGAGTAATTGGTGATTCTGTAAATATTAAAAATGCATTTATTATCAATATAGGTATTGATTTTGAAATAACAGTTAGACCTAATTTTAATAGTAATGAAGTATTAAGAACATGTTTAACAGAACTTAAAACTTATTTTAACATTAATAATTGGCAAATTAACGAACCTATACAGAAAAAAGAAATTTTCTTACTTTTGGATAAGGTTCAAGGTGTTCAAACTGTTAAAAAAGTAGAAATTTCAAATAAAGTAGGAATATCTTCAGGATATTCTCAATATGCATATGATATTGAAGGTGCTACATTAAATGATGTAATTTATCCATCTTTAGATCCTATGATTTTTGAAGTAAAATATCCTAATAGTGATATTAAAGGGAGAGTAGTAACATTATAATTATGGGAATTTTAGACAAATATAACGAACAATCCTGGAGTTTAGCATATTACCCTCCTACAGGTAATACTCCTGTTAGTGGGAGAAGAGGAGCAACTGAAGCTAGACTTGATGGACCCGATGCTAAACTAGCAAGTTCTTTTGATAAAACTAGTTTAGATTTAGAAAATTCATCTCCGTTAGGAGGCCCCATTAATGTTCCATATACTACTAAAGTTGGAAGTGAGACTGTATCTAAAACAACTACCCAACCCTATACTCCTAAAAACACATATATAGATAATTTACAATCTCAAGAATTAATAGATAGAGCTAGAGACCCATTTAAATAAATACCATGGCAGTATATAAAATTTTCCCATATAAAGATACTAGCTTGTATTCAATGTTTCCTACAATGAATACGGGTATAGACCCTATTAATCAAATCTCAAACCTTAATTTTGCTATTGATACCCAACCCTCAGTAGCTAGAACTATTCTTGCGTTTGATTCTGATGAAATTACGGATGTAATTGAAAACACTATTGGAAGTACAGATTATACTACTAGATTAAGATCTTTTATTGCTACGGCACAAGGTATAGTTGAATCTTCTATTTTAGAGGTTTGGCCTGTAGCTGTTCAAGCTGATTCTACTAATACTTGGAACCAAGGTACTGGTACTTATTTAGACCAACCCTTAACTACAGATGGAGCTTGTTGGGAGTCTCCGTTTTTTGCTAATAGTAACCAATGGCCTATTGGATATACAGATACTACTTACGGTTATATTTCAGGTTCATATGATAGCCAATATGCTACTATAGGAGGGGGAGCATGGTTTACAGGATCTGCTACTACTTCTACTTTTAATATTACCGCTTCTTTCGAACCTAGAAGTGATAAAGATTTAAATATTAATGTAGATGATATTGTTCAAGCATGGACTAGCTCTGAACTACCTAATCATGGATTTTTATTAAAATGGGAAGGTAATGCTGAATTTAACACCAGTAAATTAGTACAACCTGTAATGCAATATTATAGTGTTGATACTAATACTATTTACCCCCCACAATTAGAATTCAGATGGGATGATTCTGTATGGAATACTGGTTCATCATCAACCACAGTACTAAACGAACAGAATATGTACATTTCGCTAGCTGAAAATCCAGGCATATTCTATTCAGAAAGTTTTAATAGATTTAGATTAAATGTAAGACCAAAATATCCACCTCGTGTGTATACAACAGGATCTTTATATACTAAACAATATTATCTCCCATCAGGTTCAGCATGGTATGCTGTAAAAGATTTAGATACTAATGAGTATGTAGTTGAATTTGATAATAATCATACTAAAATTAGTGCTGATGCTACTTCAAGCTATTTTGATTTATATATGAATGGTTTTGAACCTGAAAGATATTATCAAGTACTAATTAAAGTAAATGCTGGTGGTAGTACAACAATTTATGATTATGAATATTATTTTAAAATAGTTAATGGATAATGCAAACCAAGGCTCCTTTAAATAAAAATTCATTTGAAAAAAGACAGTATGAACAAGTAATCAATACTTCTTTTAATCAATTAGTAGCTACTGAAAATGATATTACGGTAGATGATACTCCTACTGTAACCGAATTTTTCCAAGACTATAATACTTTATTTTTTGATATACCCAAAACTGGGGAAAATTCACATGAAACTTTGATAGTTCAAAGTACTGAGTATATTGGATATTCTCCTATAAATGAAGAAATTACAGCTTTAACAGAAGAAATTACTTCATTAAGAGAACAACTTTTAGAAGCAAGACAACAATTATCAGAAGTAGCACAACTTACAACAAATGGCTGATCAAACTCAAATATATACACTTAATCCTTTAACTTTCTCCTCAGAAACTTATTCTCCGAGTGATGAAAGTTTAATTAATTCTGTAATTGAAGATAATAATTTTGACCCTTCTACGGATTATGTTGAATATTTTATCTATAGTCTTAATAACCGAATAATTTATCCTTTTGGTAATGATGGTACATTCAGCCGTTACACACTTTTAGATAACGAAATATATATTAACCCAGATGTTGATGTTGAAACTTCTGGGATCACAACTGGTACTGTAAATTCACTTTATAATTTTTATAGAAAGTGGTTATATTCTTCTCCACAATCTACTTATTATATTAAAGAAATTTCTTCAGATAGAACTGAAATTAGATTAGATTCTAATATTATTTCTAGAGAAGATATAATTACTTCTACTAACGAATTTATTTCTTATAGAGAACAAGACCAAACCTTCCCAGATTTTTATTTAAATTTCGGTTCTAATAAGTTATATATTGCTAATAATATTTTATTAGATACAGATGGCACGGTATTAATTAAATTATACGAACCTCTTCCAACAGAAATTTCGGTAAAAACTTCACTTTGGGTTGTTGAAAAAATTTCTAATGGTTTAGCATATAGAATAGAATTTCCAAGAGTAGTAGAATCATTTGCTCCTTCTTATATCTCAATTAGTGGTCCTAATCTTAACTTAAGTATTAAAGATGAAATAAACAACCCAACAGAAAACGTTGATTTGTCATCTTTTACATCCCCTAATAGCCAGTCTCAAGCTCAAATTGATTCATATTTTGATGATCCTAGTGTTAATATAAGTGTTGATTACTCTGATTTTTCAAATTTTGTTAATTTTTCTTCTGCAAGAGCTAGATTAGAAAATTTTTGGTATAAAATTAGTTTAATTGAATCTGCTAGTGAACAAATAGTTAGTCAAAGTTCTGCAACAGTTACTACTGCAACTTCATCTAGTTTATTCCATCTTAATCAAATAGTAGATAATACCATTATTAATTTTGATAAATATGAATATTATCTTTACTTTGAATCAAGTTCAGATGCATACCCTAAATCTAATACTGAACCTCCATACGAAAATGAATCAACGGGAAGTAATGCAGCTATAGATTGGTATAATAATAAACTAGATGAAGCTGATGATTATGATGAATTTAACGCAAACTGGTTAAGATACTCAATCCCAGAATTTATTAGAAATGATTCTTCAAATGATCAATACCTCACATTTACAAATATGGTTGGTCATTTTGTAGATGATAACATTTGGGTTTATATTAAAGACACTACAAATAAATGGGATGCTGATAACCGCATTAATTATGGTGTATCTAAAGATTTGGTTGCTCAAGTCTTAAGAGACATGGGTGTTAAACTATACCAAAACAACTTTAGTTCAACTGATTTATACTCAGCATTCTTAGGTTTTACAGATTCAGGTAGTTTATTCCCATTCCCTTATATGACGGGATCACTTCCAACTCCTAGTGGATATGAATATATTTCAAATTTTATATCGGCTAGTGATGAGGTTGTGCCATTAGATGACATAAATAAGCGCATTTACAAGCGTATCTATCACAACCTGCCGTACTTATTGAAGTCAAAAGGTACCGTCGCTGGTCTGCGTACTTTAATAAATGTATATGGTATCCCTGATACAGTACTTCGCATTAGTGAATTTGGAGGTAAAGATAGAATTAATGTAAACGATTGGGATCTTTGGAAACATCAATACAATTATGCTTTCCAAACTAATGATAGTGGTTATATTACTTCAGATTGGATTCTAAACTCAGATTGGAATACTGAATTTTCAAGTAATCCGGGATCTATCCAATTTAGATTTAATGCTGGTTTAGCAGAAAATGCTGTTGCTTCTCAATCCTTATGGAGTTTAGATAATGGAGATAATATATTAGCCGTATTAGAATACGATACTACTTTACCAACTACCTCAGGCTCTTGGAGTGGTTCTATTATAGACCCCGAATATCAATATGCTACACTTAAATTTACTGTTGATAATTTTTCAAATTCTGCTAGTGTAACCTTACCATTTTATAACAATGATTGGTGGTCAGTTCAAATTAATAGAACTGCTCCTGAAGATTGGGAGTTATTAGTAGCTAATAGTATATATTCGGGTAGTGATGGTTCTAAAATAGGATTTATAGCTAGCTCTAGTTTTAGTGGAGCCGATAAAACCCAATATGAAGGTGCTTCAACATCATATTTTCCTAGTAATACTAGAAATGATATAGGATCTTATACACCATTTACAGGTAAATATCAAGAAATTAGATATTTCCAACAATCAATTTCTCAAAGTGTATTTAAGGACTATGTAATGAATCCTCAATCATCTGAGGGTAATGGCGTAAATGGTTCATATAATCAATTAGCATTTAGAGCATCTTTAGGAGGTGAGCTTTACACAGGTTCAGTTTCTATCCACCCTAAAATAAGTGGTTCATATATTACTCAATCATTTACTAGTGATTCTAACTTTACTATTACTGAAGGTGAATTTATTACTAATAGAGAATGGGTATTTTATGATTCACCTCCTGTAGGTCTTAGAAATAGAAATACAGATAAGATTAAACAACTTAATTTAATCTTGCCTTCTGGGAATACTTACAACACGGGTTCATTGGGTATAAATTCTTTATCTAACTTAGGCTCAATTCAGCAATCATCATTTAATTCTGAAAGTTATACCAATAATCTTAATCTTTTAGAGGTAGCATTTTCACCACAAAACCAAATTAATGACGACATTATTGGTCAAATTGGTTACTTTAATATTGGTGATTATATAGGTGATCCTAGATTAGTATCTTCTAGTGCTAATACTTATCCTTCTTTAGTTGAATTATCTCAACAATATTTTGACAAATATTCATCAAATTATGATGTTTATGATTACATAAGACTTATCAAATTCTTTGATAATTCCTTATTCAAAATGGTTAAGGATTTTGTACCTGCAAGAACAGGTATAGCCTCAGGTATTGTAATTAAACAACATCTTTTAGAAAGACAAAAATATCCTACACCTCAAGCTGAATGGACCCAACCAGAATATACTGGTAGTATTGGTTCTATTCCTAGAGTAGATGATGAAGATGCTAGATACTACCAGGCTTCAACTGAATATCAATCTTTTCCAATCGAAACT
>Ga0208644_1002467_pt1 | contig 14755 bp, 40 predicted proteins | sample VirMetDEL_Nov_18_FD_184517 | JGI IMG/M metagenome (GOLD analysis project Ga0208644, IMG submission 184517) | Aqueous microbial communities from the Delaware River and Bay under freshwater to marine salinity gradient to study organic matter... | ecosystem: Environmental > Aquatic > Marine >... | reverse complement strand
AACAATGGCTTGGTACTTCATAGCCCACTCAATTTGCACAAGTGGGTCATCGCTCCATTCAAGCCCGTATTTCTCGTTGATTAAAGCTATTGTTGCTTCGTCATTAATTGTTGGCAATGTGTCTGATGTCATACTCATTGCAATTTCGTCTCTTAAATTTTTGTCTTTACTCATTTCTCTTTGGTGTTAACGGTTTTGTTAAGTATAATCTCTGCTATCTCCCAAGCGTCTTTTTTATTTAAGAAGAATCCGCTTTTTGAATCAAAGGTTAACCTTAGTTGTTTGTAGATACTAAACTTATGTTCATCAAAAGTATTATTCATCTCTCTTTGGTGTTTAGATGCATTAGTCCTCACGAGTTAGTTTAGTTTCCATCATATAAGGAATCTCAGGTAAGTGTTCACCACTTTCTGCATCTCTGTACATAGCTGATTCGCCTGTGTCAGTATCAGTTATTACCATGTGGTAGCCATCCCACTCAATAGATATTTTAGCTTCATCCATATAAGATTCTAAGGCTCTCAGCTTAATCGTTAAAGGATGGTTTTCTGTTAATCGTTTTGCCATATCTCTCTTTGGTGTTTGTTAGTGGTAGCCCATAGGGGAATCGAACCCCTCTTTCCAGAATGAAAATCTGGCGTCCTAGCCGATAGACGAATGGGCCTTTGTGGTATATAGAATGGGTTAGTTAGTCTTTATGTAATTCTGTATACACATCAGCAATGGTGCTTGATATGTTATTTGAGAGTTTATCAACTCTAGAGTCAATGGTACGATGAAGTTCATCTACCATAGAATCTGCTCTTCCAATCTCTCCATCGATTCTCTGATGAAGTTCTCTTTGCATATTCTGTAGTTCAATATAAAGGTTGGTTATATCATCCTGTGTGGACTCCTTAATCACATCCTTCATCTTTTTATTTAAACCTTTACTCAGTCTAAACATACTCCCAGCAGTATATCCTACGACTACTGAAAGCATCCCTAAAATAAAATAAATTGTTTCCATATATTTCTCCTTTTTTGTTTTAGTATAAATCTACATACCACTTAACCATTAACTACCAATATACAAAATTTTTTTGAGATATCCAAATCTAAAATGTTAAAGTTTAGATATGAGATGCAAGGCCTCTTCCTCCTGCTGGGTCAATCTCATCTTCATCCCAATGTTCAAGATTTGGAAAGACAGCGTCTTCAGGAGCATTCTCATCAATGTAAGCCTCAAGCTCTTCCTCTGACCGAGATTTAATCTCGTCTTCTATTCGGTCAAAGAGAGGTTCGAAAGCCTCCATAATCCTTCCTCCAAGTTCCCCTGAACCATCCATTGAGAGTTCAGCTTCGAGTTCATGATGAAGTTCTCCCATTTCTTTGTAGAGTTCTTTGATGGTAAGTTTGGTCAAGTCTTTCATGTTGTTTGTTTTTTAAAGTTTAGTGTCAATCAGTTTAACCAACTCTTCAGCGTATCGTTCTGTGTTCCAAGAGTAGTAAGTTTCTGTAGAATCAATATCCATATTGATTTGAGGAACTTTCAATCGGTAACCATTGTACTCACGACTACCACCACTTGTGGTATAACGAAGACCAGCCGCACTTCCATATTTCATACAACTCCAATTCATTACACTACATTCAACACCAACCTCTTTCAGAAGGTCAGCAACTTTGTTGAGGTTTGGCATTCGACCACCACCACATACTTTCTTTCGAAGGGCAAGAAGGGTTTTTTCGTTTTTCATATCTCTCATTGTTACAGTACTAATATAATGATAATAGTTGGAACTACCAAACTTTTTGGCAACTTTTTTGCCATTTATTTTAGATTGCTAGTCCCAAGTTAACCATCATCTTATGTCCAACTCTACGAATCGTAGTGTTAGCATCTAATATCTCTTGCATCTCAGCGCGGGTCAGTTCAACAATACCAACTTGTCCATAGACCTTTGATTTTAGGGATTCAGATATCTTTGACATATCGAACACCACTTCATTGGCATTCATACTAATTGCTGAGGGATTAGACCAACCAGCTGCGTTGTGGGAGATGTAAATTGGGTACGTTTTCATATAACTCTCTCAATCATTACATAGTAAATATAGTAAAAAGAAATGGTACTACCAAACTTTAAATGTTAAAATTTATAAATAAAGTGTTAAGAACATTATACGGAAGTACAAAGGAGTACGGAAAAGAGGTACGGTAGTATGGTAAGAGGTAAGAGGTACGGCAAATATTATTTACCTCATATGTACTACATATGCTTTCAAAGAGGTTTTCCTAGGGAGAAAAACCAGGGTCGATATGAAAATTGATTAAGCCCGACTCTAAATTAAAAATTCCCACTGGTTTACAAGTAAATGCCCCCCGCCCCCTACCGAGTATCTTTCATCTCCTATAGGTGGGATTGGAGGGCTTCACCCGCGCTATCTCCAGCTCTTACTCCGCTTCCAATTCGTTGTAGATGCGAGTGGCGGTTGCCCAATCGTCCATCTCCATCGCCCCATACTTCGCAATCTGACGATTGACAAAGTACATCACCTTATCGGTGTTCCCCATCCACATATGGTAAGCAATCTTGGGGAGGTATCCGTTTCCGTATTTCATATCGTTTTTTATTTTAAAGGGTGTCTTTGTATTTGTCGATGAAGTTAATGTAGTAGTTCAAATCCCCTCTATCCATTCGGTAGTTCCCATAATTCTTACCCTTATAGGTGAGGTCGAAGTAGGTCTTCGTTTTGTGGTCAACTGCGGTGACACCTATCTTACTCCACCATGCCGTTACTACGACATTCAGTCCCTTTGGGGTTGTCACATTGATTGCCTTTCTGAAGGTCGTTGTCACTCGGTTTCTGTCTATTGTTGTTGTCATATCTCTCTCTTTCTATTACATAGTAAAGATAAGAAATGTATTTGATATATCCAAATCTTTTTAGCTATTTATTTTATTGAGTATTCCATCAACTACATCCAGCATATCATTCAGAGCGGTTAGGTATCCCTTATTTTGGTTGTAGATGTTAGTGGCGCCAGATGTGTTTGGCCCTATCTCCCCCATCATAAACTCAATCCAATTGGACATCTCTATACATGCAGTCATCTGACCATTCGCCCTAGCAGTATTCTGCATCTCAGTTGTAATCTTTCTAAATTTATCTGTATCCATATCTATTAGTCTTTGGTTTTAAAAGTTACTTACCACTTTAACCTTAGCTCCTTGAAAATAAATTATGTACTTTTCTTGAAGTCTAACCCAAGCCTCACACTCAGCTAAACTACCCTTGAACTCTTGCTTTTCTTCTTCAATGTTCCAAACCTCATAAACATCGTCAATGTAAAGTCCCACTATGTATTTCATATCTTTGTATTTCATCTCTCTTTGGTGTTAAAGGTTTTGTCATACCAATGATTGATAGCAAACTCATCTGCTGCCATTATATTTCTGCACTTGTAGGCAAAGTCTACCATTGTCTCTTTCTCTTTCTCAAGCATATTACTCAAAATAGATTCAATGACTCCTATTGGATTGATAACTGCATCAATTTGTCTTAACGATTGTACTTTTTCAATCGCTTCTTGCATTGGTGTTTTCATCTCTCTTTGGTGTTAAAGGTGTAAACTATCACCACAAGGTGTTGGGTCGTATCTTTTTCTTTCATCTCTCTTTGGTGTTTATTTAGTAGAATAGTGACATTGCTGACCGAAGTCCTTCTTCGGTAGCGAGGTGGAAAGTGTCCTCATTAGGGACGAGGGTGGGACTATCCTTCCACCGAAGTTTGGCGGCCTTAATGGCCCCCTTTCGGGTCTTAGCCCATTCAGAGTTCCAACCACCACCAACGAACCCATACATCCATTGTTTCACTTCCATCGTTCCTCTAGCCATATTACACATTCATTTTTTGGAGTTTCCCTACCAGTTCCTTATACCGATGAACCGCTTCCCAAGGGTTGGCCTCAATGACCTTTGTTGTCTCACCATTTTTGCGGATGGTGATTAAACTACCGCTGAGTTCTAATTCGTAATTTCTGATGGTTGTTTTCATATCTCTCTCTTTTACATAGTAAAGATAAGAAATATTTCTGACATATCCAAATTGATGTTATGACCAATAACCATATACACATCTATTTCCATTGCGAGATGAATCGTATGTATCATTAAGAACTCCATCAACAACTGCTGAATAATGTTTGGATACATTACAAATCAATCTACCTTTAGGAAGTTCATCAGCATTTAAATGAACTTTACATCCTGTACCTATACCCATAAGAGGTGTCCACTTCAATCCATAATGTTGAGTTATCTTATGAAAGGTTGTAGTGTATATACCATTCTTTACTGATGAACGTGTTCTTTTTCTTTTTGTGATTCTTTCCTTTTTAAAGAACATCTCACAAGTCTTAACCACTTCGTCATATGGTAGTTGTAGGCATATAGAAAGGGCTCTTATTCCACAATCGCCAACTGTCCCTTTATACCCAGCTAACTTTCGCCCTCCATCATTATATTTCCATTCCATACTTCAGAGTTTGTATTGGTTTGTAAATGTAATGATTTATTAGTTATTATCCAAATCCTTTGGGTTATTTTATTTTTTGGATAAAAATTAATACAAAGTTACAACTTTTTTTTGACATAATCAAGTCTATTCAGCATTTATTTGACTTGTATATTAATTTTTTTATTCGTATATTGTAGTGTACAGCCCTTTGTGTTTTTTTTATATAAAGCACCACCATAAAGATACAACTTTTTTTTTAAATAAACAAGCCGATTTCGTTTGGATATTAAGTTTTTTGTTCGTACCTTTACACTGTAGTTGAGAGTTCAACTAAGGGCGGTCAGTCACATACAGCTGAGGAAGAGTAGACTCCAACCTGCGCTTTAGTTTACGAGCGGCTCAAACTAGGCTGTCAAAGTAAAGTTACGAAATATATTTGTAAAAAACAAGCCGTATCCCCAATACTTTATTAACAATGGGTGTTGATAACTTTTTACTCAGCGGCTTGGAAATGTCGATTTAATGTTGTATATTTACATTGGGAGGAGTGGACATACGCAACCGCTACCCATAGGGCTGTACTATAAAGGTACGAAATATATTTTACAATTCCAAATTTAAGCGGCTTTATTTAACATTATTTGGATATGTCAGAAATTATTCGTATATTTGTATTAGATACCCATGTCTAGCGGAGCGGTTAGGGCATACCTCTGCAATATAAAGGTACGAAATATAATCCAAACTACCAAATCCCAGCGGCATTCATCGGCTAAAAGTTGTTAACAATCGGCTGTTAATAAGTTTTTCTTGTATAAAATTTGGAAAGCTCGATAAAAATGCGTTTAACTAGCCTCCATTTCTACTCTATTTCCCCTCCCTATCCTCTCTATGAACTGAATTTATTATTAATGGGGTATTGGATGGCTTTTGATAGGATATCCCCTTAGATGCTCTCTCTATCCCTCATTTTCCAATCTTATCAGACACAGATTTAACACATAGAGATTATATCCCCATCATACACAATGTGGGGAATTGTGGAGAATTGTGGGGTATTCTGCCCCATTTCTATGAATGTAAGAGGGAGTAGTGGGGCATTATGGGGAGAAATTATAAACCATTAGAACGGAGTGCTTAACGCAGTGGGGTTTATAATTTTTCTTCGTCTTCACACCTTCGGATTTCATCCTTCGGTAAGACTGATGTGGGATGGGGATGTTATTATGGAGGGTTTATCTATATACTCTTTATATATACTACTACTACTATTAGTATTAGCTATACTACTATTATTTAGCTCTTTTTATTCTGCCTCACTTTTTATTATTGGCATTACTACCTCCATAAGTACTGAAAGCTGCTTGATATCCAATAGCTAAATTTTGAGCCTTAAATGATGAAGCGAATCCAAATGGTACTAATGATGGATCGATTCCACTTAATGTAATCTCACTACATGGGTTTGTCATTAGGTGCTTACCTGCCCTTTTATCGAATGCTTCTCTGAGAAGTTCTAATATCTCAATTGGTATATGAGTTTCACCTATATCTTTACTTTCCAAACCTATATGAGCATAGTTAGTTCCCCTAAAGTCAACTGATACCCAAATCATAAATGTATTGTTATCGCCTGTCTTAAAATGACATTTGCCGCTTCGTATACTGATTGCCCATTCCCCAACTATTAGTGTATCACCTATCCATTGGGTTAATACATCCCACATTCTTTGGGTTAGCTTCCTATCCTTCATCTTTGTTTTGGTTTAATTGTAATCTTATTGTTACTCCAAAATTCCATACCCTCTGTACTATTATTGAAGAACATAAATCCTGGTCTTGATGCAATATCTTCCATCTTTTCTATATTCTCTTTATCTTTGTCCCACTTAATAGTAATACTTCCTCCTACTTGTATTACCCTATTAAAGTCTTCGTATGTATATTGTAATAGTGCTATGGGTAAAGAGTCTTCTGGTATATCGTTTTTTATTTGGTAATATACTTCTTTCATTTCTTTACTCATCTTTGTTTTAATTAAGTCTTTCTTTAGTTATTGTTGTTAAAAATCTTAGAAAATCAGAAGGTAACCATAAATCTAATCTATTCTCTCCACAAATCTTCATTGAATTCTTTGTCATTTTTAGAAACCTTTCACCTCTGGTATTCTTTACAAATATTTCAAATTGTTCTTCACTCATCTTTGTTTTGGTTTATAGTTGCCCATTAGTTTCTTTTAGGTAATCATCAACAATAGACTTTCCTTTGTCAATATCACCTTCACCTAATATTTGATAGGCTCTGTCTGTTATCTCCATATGACAATCACAATTAAAATTTTCACCATGCATATCATATGCTTTTGGCACCACTTTTAGATTGTTATGTAAGACTTTACTAATTTCTTCTTTACTCATCTTTGTTTATTAAGGCAATTGCTAAGACTGTGATGAGAAAGAAAAGTAGTGTCTTACTCATCTTTGTTTTGGTTTAATTCTTCTACAACATTATTATTAATACTCGTACAGAAGTCTCTTTCTAGCATATTCATTAGTGCCTGTTCTGCATCTATACCATATTCATTTGTTGCTAGTTCAATACATTCATCATCTGACTTATTATGCCAAAATGATAAGTGTTTAAGCAATTGTACTAAATCTATTTGTTCTTTACTCATCTTTGTTTATTAAAGTTAGTTAACAATCCATTTATGTTATCTCCTCCAACAGGATTTGCTGATTGAATGTTGTATTTAGGTAAGGATTTGTTGTTGTCTATACAATAGTTTACCAACCATTTGGCACAATCAAATCCTGTCTTAGCATACTCAATAGTACACTCCAATGGTTTCATTGGGTCACCATTCATTATATCAGGTTCCAAATCATGGTCAAAACAGATAGCAGTTGGCAATCCATTTTGCTCAATCCAATCTACAAATTCATTGTAGTTCTTCACCCATATAGTTTCAAAAGGGTTTTCAATAGGAGAATAGTCCAACCAATTTTCTGTGTTTGGATTTCTAATATCGTCTAACCAAAGCAGTGTCTTACTCATCTTTGTTCTATTAAATCTTTTTCTATGTCATTTAATTCTTGATAACCGAACATCGAGAACCCTGATATATAACTCCATTGTTTACCTTCGAATGTATATCTCTCTTTTTTTATTTTTGGTTCTTTGCCATCAACACTATCACCCCAGTATATTCCATCCCAACCATCTCTTTTTCCATCAATTGGCGGTAACCCTCCCGTTATCTTTATTAGCCTACCACTTCTGTCTTTATAGGTTTTACCTATCTCTAATACTATTTTACTCATCTTTGTTTTTAAATACCATTTCAATCTTACTACTACTTCTACTAAATGCCTCAAATGGTAATTTACTGAATATGGACTTACTATGTACCTCTCTTTGGGTTTGTTCATCCATACGTCTCCACCACTCTAATGCTTTCTCTCTCATCTTAATAGTTTTTAAAATATCCATCATTCCACAATCTATGGACTTCTCTTTGCATCTCATCCTTTGATTCACCATCGAATGTTGCCCAATATGGGAATGGGCCATTTGTTTCATAATAGAACAACACATCATCATACTTAGTGTTTTCATTCGCTCTGAATGAGAATGGTTGCCCATCAATGGTTATATCATAGTGTCGTACCTCTTCCTTCCATAGTACTTTCTTTTCACAGAGTTGTACCATCATTTTTTATTCATCATTTTTAGGAAGCTTCCCAATATAATAATGGACAGAATTCCTGCCACTACCCCATATGCTAAACCTTCAAAATTCATATCTTTATTTCTTTAGTGGGCCCAATTGGACTCGAACCAATGACCAATAGATTATGAGTCTACTGCTCTAACCAACTGAGCTATAGGCCCTTATTATACATCAATAGGTAATCCTTCTTTCTTCAACTCTTCGTACATCTCCCTTGCTATGGATATACACCATTTGGGGTCAGCACCCTTCACCACATTATTTGTTGATGATCGGAGCGCATGAATCTTTTGAGCATGTTTGGATATAAACTTATCCTTATACAATATATCTGTTACATCCATATCAGTTATGAAAAAGATTGACTTATCCACTCTTCAAAATCTTCTCTCATCTCATCAGAGTACTCCGTATCCTCGTTCACAATCACCCACTCACCATCTATCTTCTTGGGGTACTCATTCCCATAAGATGCATAGTAGAACAAGTCACACATTTCTGCAATTCTTCTGATGTAATCTACATCCAACTCCACATCCAAATCCCAATCGACCTCAAGCTCTATTTCATTGATGAGGTAGTCTGTATCGAAGGAAATGGTGTGGTTGGATGTAGTGGGTGACTTACCCCATTTCTCTAGAGATGCTATCCACTTGCTTGCTTTCATCTGTCGTTATGTCAAGAATTTAATACCCTTTATCTTATCTACTATCTTCTGACGATATTGGTATTCTACATCGTCATAAATCCAAAGATGATAATCGTCACCAATCATACCAGGAGAATCATCATGCTCACAATACCCTTCAGTAAATCCCAAATTGTCCTCATTGAGTAAATTAAAGATTTTGGTGTATCTACCATTGTAGGGCCAGAATCGACCCTTTTCTTTATGGTTCTCTATGATTACCTTTGTAATGTACTCACTCATCGTTCAACGATTCCAAGAAATCCATTTGGGAAGGCTGTTTTGAGTTGCCCCCACATTCCAGCCTCAGCAATCAGACAATCAATGTAGTCTTTGATGAGGAAAGTTGTATCAGAAGAACCAAAACCTTGGTCTTCATCCCAATCATTTGTCCATTCTCCAGCCACACCCTCTGCCGTTAAGAGAACATCATTAACCTTATCTAAAAAGGGTTTGATTTTCTCATAACCATTGATGGTTTTAGCTCTTTCGACAATTGTTTTGGGGTTTACTATGTAGTTCATATCTCTCATTTTTACAGTGTAAATATAGTAAAAAATATGGACTTATCCAAATATAAAGTGTTAAATATTATTCATCAATACTATTATAGACATCATCCCAACCACCATAAAATGGTGTTCCTAAATGATGTTGGACACAACTATATACCAAATCCAAATCCTCATTTAATTCATCTAATTCTAATTCGGTAGCGTCACGCCATACACCATCTTCACATACATTTGCTTGATATATATAAGCATCAACATAATCGGGCGCATCCCAATCTTGTATGTTTTCAACTTCAAAATCTGTAACACTTAATCCACTCTGTAGTTTGTAATCTTTCATTTTATATTTGTTTTTGGTTGTTTATTTATTCATCAATCTCTTCTCCAAACATATCATTCCACTCCGAATCCAAAATTCCTGTGACGATGAACTCTCTTTCAGATGGGGTTAGTTGTGGAAATGCATCTTGAACCAATGTACCACCCATCCAATCGGACACCTGTTCTTCGGTGATATTCAAATCCAAAGTGTTGACATTACCACTAATGGGTGATTTGCGTGTTATCTTCATTCCGTTACTTCGTTTTCGTTGTTATACTCCGTTGCGTAATAAGCCTCTTTGATATCGTTGGTATACCCAATTGGGTCATTCAAAGCACATATTATTTCAGAAATCCAATCCTCCACATCCCAGTCATGATGACCAGCTGGCCCAAAACCTATGGTCTTCATCATCATTCTGAGTTTGTTCTTTTCTTCGATTGTCATAAGTATTTATTTTTGCTTCTTTACAAACATATCATACCCCTCATACATCAGTACACCTACACAAGCTATAATGGGGGTAAATACCATCAATTGTACAGCTACAATAATTATGTCGTTCATATCTATCATTTTTACAGTGTAAATATAGTAATAATGCCTGAGACTACCAAACTTTAAATGTTAAAGTTTTGTTAAATCTTTCTCAACTCTTTTAATGGAGTCAGCCCACTTAGGAATAGTGAACGCAGTAAACTCTTCTCCCTTACAGCATACATTTGGATTCGTTTCCATCCTATCCAATAGTCGTTGGAGTTTCACCGTACCCAACAAAGAGTTGTTAGAGAACCCAATCGGAATTGACTCACCCCAAATCTCTGCGTTAAGATTATCTACATATTGTCCACCAGACTTTCCACAATCACAACTTTTGGCTTTGTTAAGTGAAAGGGATGTCACAGACCAACATTCTGAACAGATAATGAGTTTCATATATTTCTTATTTAGGTGGTAAAGATAAGAAATATTTCTGAGATATCCTAATTGTACTTATAATACGACCTCTCGTCTAATTAGGTTTGTAAGGTTGTGTAATGGTGGTGTCCATCCCAGAGCATTATTATCACCCCCCACCTTATTACCCCTTACTTTATAGTTTGAAGTTTCAAGATGGTTGAGTAATTTAATTCTGTCAAATACATATGCCGTTTCTACACCATTGTTATTTAGGATATAAACATAGTAGTTAGCTATACTAGCTTTAATACCGGAGTCTTCATTTAATGTCGTATTTTTAAATTCAATATATAGGTTTACGGGTCTATTGTATAATTTTGCATACTCATAACCTTTTGCATCATACTTTACCTCATATGTATACTCAACACCATTATATTCAGCTTTGATATCATAATCGTAAAACTTTTTGTTTGGAGCAGTATGTATTATTTTGTGATTTTTTTCTAATTCACATTTCCATAAAAGCTCACCCCGCTTTCCTATATTTAAATTAATAGTTTTCATTATATTGTAATTAAATACCAAATGCATCATTTACTTCATCAATCAACTCGTGATGTCTCCCTCTCCTTAAATCAATATGTAAAGCATTCTTTAGGTTCCAGGTTGCCCAAATACCTATCATAATCAATATTGTGAATAAGAATACACCCATCAATGTTTTAGTAGTGAATGTAACTTTGTCTAATGCTTCATCAACTGCATCTTTGTTAAATGTACTATCAACCTTAATAGGTTCAAGTTCATTTACTACTACAGTTCTTTTAGCCAATTCCATTTTAACCCATTTATTATTCTGTTACTGATTGTTCCGTAATCTCTTATTTCCTCACAATGTTGAAAATCTCTTAGTAGTTGTTCTTTCCGTTCACCAAGGATTTCGTATGTCTTACCTCTGAATGTATATTTCATATGTCAGAAACTATTATCACCCCACTGTTATGTAATGGAATATACCATCCAAACCCATGTTCTTCTAAGAACTCAATGACTATAGATTTCATAGGTGGAGAGTTACCTGTTATGATTTGCCATCCATCTCTGTTATATCTAACCAACAGATGTTTCTCCAACATAGGTTCAACCTATTTATATCTTAACCCATGTAAATCTATTATCATATCTCAATAGTCGTCTGCACATATTATAGGTGTATCATCACCAAAGTATGCTGATTGGATGTTATATCCATAATGGTCTACCGCATCTTCTTCAGTCATGCCATCTTCGACCAATATATCCAATATCTTTCTTTGTGAATATATCAATCTCAATGAATGTTCATCGACACCAATTATTGCTTCATCAAAACCATCTAATTTTAGGAATTGGTCATCAGGATACCATTCCATTATGTGTTGTAACATAGTTTGTGTTTATAAAGTTGCTATATTCGAACCACCTCTTCCTCTACCTGTTCCTCCTCCACCACCACCTGCGGACTGTCCTCCACCTTGTGTTATTTGTGTTGGATTCCCATCATCACCAAATAGACGAGTATCATCATCTGAATTTACAAAGAATCCTGTGATGTGTCTATATACTGCCATTGCATCCATACCAATAGTAGTTTCATTACCACTCTCTGATATACTATTCTTAACATATGTCACCATTTCTTTTTGAATCACATATGTATCTTCAAACAACTTCTCACCCAAATTACCTTGATTTGCTAACAGATTCTCTGCTTCAACAAATACGTTGGTTTGATATTCTGATAATTCTACTTCCATTTTATTTCTCATTTTTGCCATAGTATCTCTCATTTCTGTTATAGAGTTCTTTCTCTATCTCCAACTGAGAAATATATGGTTTGTTAGCATCTTGCCACCATCCACTTGGACTGTTGTCGGTTTGTTCGTTAACTTTAGTATTCTTAACTTCTTTCTTCCATTTGAACATTTAGGGTTTCTCCTTCTTTAAGAAGACACTATACGAATCGAATAGTATCTTACCTGCTTTTTTAGTTAGTGGTGTTAAATCCATATCAAAGAATTCCTTCTTATTAACGAACTTAACTTCTTGATGAGCAAGTAGTTTTGCTTTACCACCTCTAAGTTTAACAGGCATTGGAGTAAACTCTATATTGCCCTCTGATAATGTTCTCAATCTATGGAATGGATATACATCAATATCCAACTCTTCCTTAAATTCTCTGATAAGAGCATTATCAATAATTTCACCTTCTTCTACCTTTCCACCTGGAAATTCCCATTTGCCAGGTTGATGTTCATTATCGTCAAACCTCTTACCAATCAGAACCTTATCATTCCATATCAGTATTCCGCAAACCACTTTCATCTTTATTAAACTCTTTGTACAACCTTTCCCATATAAATATGGTAAGTTTTGTTTTAAGGTTTAGTGGAAGTGTTATGTTCAGATTCTCAAAAGAAGAATGTGGTTTGTTTGGTTCTGTATTATCGAATATCGTCTGGTGAAATAACAACCTAAGTCATTTTATGATTCAGTTGTTTTTTGAAATCATCAACCACAGACTTCTCACAATGGAAGTGCACCAACAAATCAATCATTGATTTTCTGTTCAAAACCAATGGACGAACATTACATGCAGGCATCTCCATATCCTTCTTTGTGGTGTACAACCACTCATCCTCACCTTCTCTAACTAACATCCAACAACTTTTGTTGTTCTCTTCATCAACGTGATAGCTGATTTCTTTACCAAATCTCTCTATTGTTACCATAATTTTTGGTTTGTTTGATACAAATATACGAATTAAATTTTACTTATCCAAATCTTTTTTAGGTTCATTCACCACCATACATTCAGTAGTAAGTAATGTTCCCGCAACTGATACTGCCTTCTCAATAGCAGTTCTCGTTACCTTTGTAGGGTCAACTACACCAACCTCAACCAAATCACACCACTCCTCTGTTACAACATTGTATCCAGTCTTTAGGTCTTTGATGGGTGCTGAGTATAACTTATCCAAAAGTGAATCCGATGATGACCCCGCATTGTCAATGATTGCTCTAAATGGCGCTTCACATGCTGACTCTACGATTTCGAATCCTCTCATTCTATCCTCTGATAGTTGTGGTCTACTCTCACTCATATTCTTAGAGTGGATTAAAGCAACTCCACCTCCAGGAACGATACCCTCTTCCAATGCAGCTTTTGTTGATAGGATTGCGTCATCTACTCTGTCTTTCTTTTCTTTCAACTCTACCTCCGATTCAGCACCCACTTTAATGACTGCTACACCACCTGATAGTTTCGATAGACGGGTTTGGAGTTTCTCCTTTTCGAAGTCAGAGTCAGTTTTTTCCTTCTCGGTTTTGATGATAGTGATTCGTTTTTCGATATCATTCACATCACCATGTCCGCCGATGATGGATGTTTTAACTTTGTCTGATACCACCTTATCACAACTACCCAAATGTTCTTCGGTCACATCTTCCAACGATAGACCCATTTCAGATGTAATGAGAGTAGCACCCGTCAATACTTCCATATCTTTTAGAATCTCAGTTCTCTCCCCACCGAAGCCTGGAGCTTTAACCGCTAGACATTTAAGTGTACCTCTTGCTGAGTTCACCACCATTGATGCTAATGCGTCACCTTGAACATCATGTGCAATGATTACAATGGGTTTGTTACTCATCGAGGCCTTCTCCAAAATACCAATGATGTCATCCATATTGTTGATTGAACCATCATACAAAAGAATCTGTGGTTCATCCAAAATAGATGCCAACTTAGATTGGTTGTTCATAAAGAAGTGAGAAAGGTATCCTCTGTCAAACTCCAACCCCTCTACAATCTCCAATGTAGTTTCATTTGAGTTACCCTCTTCTACAGTGACTACACCATCGTTACCCACTTGGTGGATTGCCTCTGCGATAATACCACCAATCTCCTCATCTCCATTTGCAGAGATGGTTGCAATGTTCTTAATCGCTTCATTGGTTTTGATGTTTACTGATACACCATTCACCAAATTGTCAACGATTTCTTTTACAGCCAACTGCATTCCTCTATACAATTCGATTGGGTTACGACC
>Ga0208644_1002464_pt1 | contig 14767 bp, 21 predicted proteins | sample VirMetDEL_Nov_18_FD_184517 | JGI IMG/M metagenome (GOLD analysis project Ga0208644, IMG submission 184517) | Aqueous microbial communities from the Delaware River and Bay under freshwater to marine salinity gradient to study organic matter... | ecosystem: Environmental > Aquatic > Marine >... | reverse complement strand
ATAAAAAAGCTGGTGGTGGGTATAAGGGTAAGAAGACAAAAGCGCAGAAATCTCTTTCCAAATGGACTAGGGAGGATTGGGGGACTAAATCTGGCAAGCCTTCTACTCAGGGTAGCAAGGCTACTGGGGAGCGTTATCTACCCAAAAAAGCCAGAGAAAGGTTATCCGCATCCGAGTATGCTGCTACTACCAGAGCTAAACGTGAAGGTACGAAAAAGGGTAAGCAGTTTGTGAAACAGCCAAAAAAGATAGCTAAAAAGACCGCGAAATATAGATAATGACTACTTCAGGAACAACTACGTTTAACCTTGATCTGAATGACCTCATGGAAGAGGCGTTTGAGCGTTGCGGTCGTGAGTTGCGTACTGGCTATGATTTTAAGACCGCCCGACGTAGTTTGAACCTGTTGACTATAGAGTGGGCAAATAGGGGTATTAACCTTTGGACGATTGAACAGGGCAGTATCCCTATGGTGCAGGGCACCATTACCTATGATTTGCCGGTAGATACTATAGATCTAGCCGAACAGGTTATCCGTACCGGTACTGGTCAGAATCAGGTAGACATCAATATCAGCCGTATCAGCGTGGATACCTATTCAACGATACCAAACAAGAACGCGCAAGGTAGACCTATACAGGTCTGGATAAACCGTCAGTCAGGTGCTGTTGATCCCGTTAGCGGTGTAGTCTACCCTCAGATTAATGTGTGGCCTTCACCAGACCAAAGCAGTTATTATACGTTTGTGTACTGGCGGCTTCGTCGTATACAAGACGCTGGTGGGGGTGTTGCTACGCAAGATATACCTTTCCGCTTCCTGCCGTGTATGGTGGCTGGGTTAGCTTATTATCTATCAATGAAACTGCCAGATGCGCTTGAACGTATGCCTATGCTGAAACAACAGTATGATGAGGCTTGGATGCAGGCAGCGGATGAGGATAGGGAAAAGGCTCCGTTGCGCATAGCGCCGAGACAGATGTTTTTCTAAGGTAATGTATGCCAAATAGATTTGCATCTGGCAAAATAGCGATTGCGGAATGTGACCGCTGTGGGTTTAGGTATAAACTTAAACAGCTAAGAAGTTTGGTTGTAAAGACCAAGAATGTGAATATTATGGTTTGTCCTACATGTTGGGAGCCAGATCAACCACAGTTACAGCTTGGTATGTATCCGGTGGATGACCCGCAAGCCTTGCGTAATCCAAGACCTGATACGAGCTACGTACAGAGTGGTTTAAACGATGACGGGAACCCGTCAGGTGGTAGTAGGATTATCCAATGGGGATGGGCACCAGTTGGAGGTAGTAGAGCTAATGACGATGGTTTAACGCCCAATAATTTGGTGCTAACTATTACGTTGGGTACCGTAACTGTTGTTACGACATGAGGATATAGAAATGATTAATACAAGAAAAGTCGGGGGCGGTAATGGCAAAATCTAAATATAGTATGAAAATGGGTGGTAATGAAGTGGGTCACGCGGCTGTTTATGCCCAGCCAAGAGAAGGATATGGGAACAACGGGTACCCTAATAACATCCCGAACACTCAGACACAACGTACTCGCGGGACAAAAAATACTACTCGTGGCCACAGCCACAGTAAGAAGATGGGTTAATGAACTACACCAGTCTTTTCAGCGATATACAAGCGTATGTGGAGAATGAATTTCCGCAGACGGTTGGTTCTGTTACCCAAACAGAACAGATTAACACGTTTATAAAACAAGCTGAACAGCGCATATACAACAGTGTGCAGTTTCCTTCACTACGTAAAAATGTCACTGGAGCAACTTCGGCAAGTAATAAGTATTTGTCTTCCCCTAATGATTTTTTGGCTGTGTATTCAATCGCAGTTATTGACGGCGGTTCATATGAATACCTTCTAAATAAAGACGTAAATTTCATCCGTTCCGCGTATCCAGACCCGACAGATATAGGAATCCCAAAATATTATGCTTTGTTTGGGCCTACTACGACAGACGCAGTACCTGCTGTAATAACCAATGAACTGTCTTTTATTTTAGGGCCGACTCCAGATGGCGCTTATACTGTGGAATTGCATTATTACTATTACCCCGAGTCTATCGTTACTGCCAGTACAACATGGCTTGGCGATAACTTTGATTCTGTCCTGCTCTATGGGAGTTTGATGGAAGCAGTCACATTTATGAAGTCAGACCCAGATACTATAGCTAACTACCAGAAACGGTATGATGACGCGCTTATGATGGCTAAACGTCTCGGAGATGGTATGGAACGCACAGATGCTTATAGGTCTGGTCAAGCACGTTACCCGGTGGGCTAGTATGGCGTTTACAGGAAATTACACTTGCGACATATTTAAGGTCGGCCTTATGTCTGGCGATTTTGATTTCGCTTCTGGCACGGCTGATCAGTACAAATTGGCGCTGTATACCAACACCGCTACGCTGGATAGCGCGACTACGGCGTACACTACCACCGGGGAAGTAGTTGCTTCTGGGTATACGGCTGGCGGGTCTTTGATAACCCCCACACTGAATTCGACTTACGGAACCACCTATCTTGATTTTGACGATGTTTCTTGGTCTGCAATTATAACGGCTAGGGGGGCGTTAATATATAAGGTTGGGGGAAGCAATACCGCTATGTTTGTGCTTGATTTTGGGTCGGATAAAACTTCCACTGCCACATTCCAAGTGACGTTTCCGGTGGCCAATTCCACTACAGCTTTAGTAAGACTTTATTGAGGATATATACATGAATAACGAAAAAATTTCTGCTGGCGGTGTTTTTACAGCCACTTGCTACGACAAAGACGGTAACTTTAAATGGGAAACCAAGGCGCATAACCTTGTTGTAAATGTAGGTTTGCAAGACATGAATACCAAGTATTTTTCAGGGTCTTCATATACGGCGGCTTGGTATATAGGTATTTATGGCGCTGCGGCATCAAACAACCCTGCTGCAAGTGATACTGCTTCTTCCCATGCAGGTTGGACTGAAGTTACTGATTATAGTGAAGGGACAAGACCCTCCGTTACATTTGGTACGGCTACTACCGCAGACCCGTCAGTTATAAGTAATAGCGCGTCTCCGGCTGAGTTCACTATGTCTGGCACTACTACGGTTGGCGGTGCATTTTTGATAAGTGATAGCACGAAGGGTGGTACTTCTGGGACATTGTTCTCTGCGTCGGATTTTCAGGCTCCGGGCGATAGGTCAGTTATAAGTGGAGATGTTATAAAAGTAACTTACCAGTTTAGTCTTGATGCCGCTTAATATTTTTGGGTGATGGAAAATGGCGGATACAATCCAGCCTTTATTCGGGATAAGTGGATTCTCATTTACGTCATTTTCAGGACAAGAGGACTCAGTAACAGCGTATGATAATTCCGTAACCGAGTTAGCCACCGATGCAGATGAAGTAAGTAGTTTAGCTACGTTTGGTAGTTCCGTAGGGCTGAAAGTTTTAATAGCTATACGTGAAGGTAATACATAAATGGATTTATATATAGAGTTTAGACACACTCGACCAGAACATAGCAATTCTGTGATTGGTGAGGTTGTAAACATATATGAAACTTCAGAAATAGTCGAGCCACCATCAGGATATTTGTCGTGGGTCAAAGTGACAGGACTACCTGAAAATCAATCTAAGAGTAAGTTATATGAACTTCTTGCGGATAGAGTGCAACCTGATGATAAACTGCCGGGGTATGATCCAGAGAGAAATGCCATTTTTAATTTTGCTTCATTGCCTGATCCATTTGCTGCTGACTTTGCGGCTAATCGTAGCGTAGACATACCACTAGATGTAGCAGTTTCTTTATTATACAACCGAAAGACCGGTAGGTTGATGGTTACAGGAGACTTCGACTAATGGCTCTTGTCACACGTTATATAAATACTGCTTCTTCTGCGGGCGGTGATGGTACGACTAATGGTACAACAGGAGCAAATCGTGCTTATGTGTCGATGGCAGAGTGGGAGGCAGCAGAAAATACTGACCTTGTAACTGCTACCGATACCCACATTGTTTATTGCAGCGGTACGGCAGCAGATACAAGTAATTGCGACAATAGTGGATGGACAACAGACGCAACGTATTTTGTAACGATTTCAGGAAACCCATCTTCTGGAACGGGTTATAATGATACCGGAATATACTCAACGTCCTTCTATAGACTTGACCCAGCATCAGGTCATACTTTTACCTGTAGAAGCGCTGCTGATTCGTGGGTTGTTGAAAAATTACAGTTACGACAAACTGATGGGAATAGACGAGTCTTTGAAGCTCAAAATGGCACGGACGATTGGACTATCCGTAAGTGCATTATCAGGGGCGAGGGCGAGAAAACAATAAAATCCCGCCTTGATTGGATAATTCAAAATAATGTTATTGATGGTCGTGGTGTAGGAAAGATTGGCATATCCTGTGAGGGCGGTGCAAATCTGATTTACAATAATGTCATAACGGGCTTTACGGATACAGGAATAAACGCCAACGGTAATGCTATCACTAGTAAAAATAACGCGGTCTTTAATAATGCAGATGATTTCCGCAACATAGGAAGTGCCACCGTAGACTATAACGCGAGTGATGACCTCGATGGGACCAACGCAGTTAATATAAGCCCGTGGGCTGATGCTTTTACTGATTATACTACATATGATTATAGCCCTAAAGACGCTTCATCAGTTTTAGTTGGTGCTGGGATAGGTAGCGCAACAGATTCAAACGTACCAACAGAAGATTTAACTGGCACCATTAGAAGTACATCCGCACCTAGTATCGGTGCTATCGAGTTTGTCGCTACAGTTTTCCTTGCCACAATTACCGAGTCAGTTGTTGGTCTGGATTCTGTAAGTAGTTTAGCTACGCTTGGAAGTTCAGTAGCTGAGTCGGCTACCGGTACGGACGAAGTAAGCAGTTTAACTACGTTTGGAAGTTCAGTAGCTGAGTCGGCTACCGGTACGGACGAAGTAAGCAGTTTAGCTACGTTTGGTAGTTCCGTGGCGGAGTTAGCGACTGGCGCTGATTCTGTAAGTAGTTTAGCTACGCTTGGAAGTTCAGTAGCTGAGTCGGCTATCGGTGCAGATGAAGTAAGTAGTTTAGCTACTATTTCACTCTCAGTAGCTGAGTCGGCTACCGGTACGGACGAAGTAAGTAGTTTAGCTACTATTTCACTCTCAGTAGCTGAGTCGGCTACCGGTACGGACGAAGTAAGTAGTTTGTTTACGGTTAATAGCTCAGTAGCTGAGTTAGCTATAGGAACGGACCAAATAAGTAGTTTAGCTACGATTGCACTTTCAGTAGTAGAGTCGGCTATCGGGGCGGATTTAATTAATAGTACGGGTGTTTTTGGTAGTTCTGTTATTGAGACCAGCATTGGTTCTGACTTAATAACGTGTAACTTATTGTGGGAGGTTATAGATACGTTTGAAACTGCTGACTGGAATAACATAAACGCTTCACAAAGCGTTACATGGGGGGCGGTGAATACAGAAAGTGCAACGGATTGGGGGAATATAAACGCGTCGCAGACGGTAACATGGAGCGATGTCTCCACGGATGTTGACCCTAACTGGTCAAATATTAACACTAAAGAGTAGGCGGATATATGGCACTAGTAGTAAAAGATAGGATTAAAGAAACAACTTGCTTTACGAAATCTGGAAGTGGAACTAAACTATGGTGAAGAAGATTCAGAAAGGCTAGGAAATTATACTTTAAAAGAAGAGAATATTATGGTGTTTAAGAAAGAACTTGAAGAGTTAGTAAATAATGTAATTGAACTGACAGAATATACACTATCGTTAGAAGATTTGGAAGATACTGATTTGTCTGTTTCAGATTTTTCTAATTTAGCATTCATAATAACACATGGGGTCAACAATCGTGGGCCTAATAATTAACTTGACTAATTGGAGTTTTTGACATGAGTGATCCAGCAACGGGGATAGCGGCAGGCTTTACAGGCGGTAAAATTTTATCTGCTATTGCCGGATTGTTTGGTGGTTTGTCCATATCATTTTTTTGGCAACCAAGAAGTCTTCACCAACATGGTAAGTTGGCAGCGGGGGCTATAGTTGGTGGAATTGCTGTTGCAGCTAGTTTCGCTTTGGGGGGCGTCGTAGCTTCTTATTTAGGAGTGGATATAAATGAAGCGGATACTGCTTTGGGTATTGGTTATTGTGTGGGTGTTTCTAGTGTCGGTGTTATATCATTCCTTGCTAATTTCTTCGCCAATAGAGAAGGGAAAGACATACTTGAAGTTGCCTCAGAAATAAAAAATACAACAAGACCTAAAAAAGTAACACGATCTAAAGTAACACATAAGAAAAAGAGGACTAAAAAATGAAGTTATTCTTTGTTTTTATAACTTTGATGGATTTATGTGCTGCTGGAATTATATTCGCAGGCGCTTTGTCGGAAAGAATGAGGTTGTACCCTACGTGGCATAAAGTAGGTTTAATTGTTGCAGTAATAGGTTTGACCGCCCAAGCCATGAGAAATATACAGTTTTTATACACCGGGGTTTCCCCCTCAGATGCAGATATGCCTCTATGGGCGCTTAAAGACGCTGGTATTTCTATTATAGCGTTTTGTTATTTTTACTTGGCGGCGCACACATATTTAAAAGATAGAGTTCAGCAACTTTTAAAACCGTCAGAAAAGAAACGAATAGCTAAAAAACAGCCCCAAAAGAAGAAAAGAACTAAAAAACAAACTACAGGTAAATAGCGATGGCATCCACATATTCAAGTAATCTAAAAATAGAGTTGATGGGTACTGGTGATCAAACCGGTACTTGGGGTACTACGACTAATAACAATTTCCAGTACGCATTAGAAGACGCAATTGTTGGGTATACAAACGTATCTTTTGCTTCTGACGCAAATAAAACCCTTACTTTAACAGATAGTAACTCTGCTCAGGACGCTAGAAATTATTTTCTGTATGTAACATCCGGGGTTTCTCTCACCGCCACTAGAGAATTAGTTGTACCGACAATCGAAAAACCTTATGTAATTCATAATGCTACATCGGGAAGTCAAAGCATAACAGTAAAAACCACTGCTGGTACGGGGGTAACTGTCCCTAATGGGAAGAAAGCTCTTCTTTATGCCGATGGCACTAATGTAGTAGAGCAAGTTAATTATGTAGGTGACCTCACTATCGGGTCCGTTACTTTATCGACAGCGTTGCCAGTGGCTTCGGGCGGCACTGGGGCTACGGATGCTGGAACGGCACGTACTAATCTTGGTTTGGCTATCGGAACTAACGTACAGGCATACGATGCCGGGTTGCAGTCTATAGCGGGGCTTACTACTTCCGCTGACAAGATGATTTACACAACTGGTTCGGATGCTTACGCTGTCACAGCATTGACTTCCTATGCCCGTACTTTGCTTGATGATGCTGATGCTATTGCTGCAAGAACTACGCTGGGGTTGGGTACTTCCGCTACAGTTAATACGGGGACTTCTGGGGCTACTATACCGTTGCTAAACGGCGCGAACACTTACTCTGGAGCCAGTACATTCTCTACTTCTGTTCAAATAACCAGCCTTGGGGTAGGGACTGCTGCTAGTGGTACTACTGGTGAGATTCGAGCTACAAATAATATTACCGCGTACTACTCCTCTGACAGTAGGTTGAAAGAAAATGTTGTTAGGATTTCTGACCCTATGGGTAAACTTTCTGCTATTAATGGATATATGTTCGATTGGACAGATGAGTATGTATCTAAACATGGTGGAGAAGATGGCTATTTTGTTCGTAAACATGATACTGGAGTTATAGCGCAGGAGATTGAGAAGGTTATGCCTGAGTGCGTAGCTACTCGGGATGATGGATATATGGCTGTCAAATACGACCGACTTGTTCCTTTGTTGATAGAGGCCGTGAAGGATTTGCAGCGGCAGATTGATGAGTTAAGGAACCCGTAATGGCGTTGAACGGCTCTGGCCCCATATCACTTGGAGGTTCTACCTCGGGGCAGTCTATTAACCTTGAGTTAGGGCAAAGTGCTACGGCTCAGATTAGCCTTAATGATACTGCGGTGCGAGATTTAGCCGAAGTTTCCTCCGGGGCTATTGTTGTTCCCACGGATTTTTATGGTAAATCTTCTGTAACAGTTTCGCTTAACCCCTTTACTTGGGATGGCAGTACAGAAGGCAGTACAGGAGCAGTATACGATGTAGACATTACTTACGCTGGTAATGTTACTGCTGGGGTCCGTTTTGGGTCTGACGGGAACGTATACGCTATATGGCGAGAGGGAGGAACCACTTTTTATACGCAAATGCGCTCTGCGACAGACTGGGTGAGGCCAACTTCAGAGGCTTCTGGATATTATGTCAAAGGCACTGTTAGTAGTGGTACTCTTTCATCTTCTCCCGGAGCAGGGTACGTTCTTCTTACATCAAACAGAGATTATTATGTAGTTAGAACTATTATAGGAGTTAAGTCATGTTCTGGCACATTTTACATATCAGATGATGGTACTGACGGTGGCATTGTGGATAGTATAGGTTTTTCCTTTATTGCGGAGAAAGAAAAATAACCATGTTAATTGGTATTCAAGAATACAGCAGGACTCCTCTTGTAAGGGGGTATAGGGGTAAAGATAAAAAATTACTTGCCCAAGTATCTCCAAAAACCGGAGCGCATACCGTTCGTACACTTGTTGGGAAGACGTTTGATGATAATGCAGGCGACTTGGATTGCTGTCCTTTAAAAATTAGCAGGAAGGACCAAGATGGGTTAGTACGAGATGAGTTTACAGCAGATAGGTCAGAGTTTACTACCCGCCTAGCTGTAACCAGACACCCTGTCAATAGATTTATAAGTGGGTATAAGCATAAAATTACAGGTTTAGATCAATGGAAACTTAATGATCCTGTGCCTTCTTTTAGCGATTTTATCTCTAATTTTGACTCTATATCTGCTGATTATTCAGCTATAGAGGATAATTCTATATTTTTTCATTTTGCTAAACAGGTTGATTTTTTAGGTAGCGATCTTAGTCAGTACACCCATACCTATGATATTGATACGCAGTCGGAAGAAATACATAGTTTGTTTGATACTGTTTATGAGAGGGTATTTCCAAGATTACAACTAAACTCAACACAGGAGCTTGATATAACTATTACTCCTACACCTCTTGAAATATCTTGGATAGAAACGAAATACGCCGATGACTACATTTTATTAGGGTTGTGATGGTTATGGTACTTGATGCACTACTAAATATAGGTGGTAAGTTAGTTGATAAACTGATTCCTGACCCACAGGCTAAAGCAGCAGCGCAGCTTGAACTTGCAAAACTTGCCCAGTCTGGCGAGTTAGCAAAAATGGCTAATGAAACGGAGCTATTTAAGGAAGAACAACAAAACTTAACTGACCGGCATCAAGCTGATATGGCATCGGACAGTTGGCTGAGTAAAAATATCAGGCCAGCAACGCTTATATTTATCTTGGTGACGTATGCAATATTTGGGTTAATGTCAGCGTGGGATATAGAGGTCAATGCACCATACGTCGAACTGTTAGGCCAATGGGGTATGTTGATTATGTCCTTTTATTTTGGTGGTAGGACATTAGAGAAAATAATTGATATGAGGGCAAAAAAACAATGACGGAAATAAATAGAATTTCTGAAGATATGAGTCGTTGAAAGATAATGTATAAGCTATCCCAGAGGTCTATAGACAGATTAAACGGTGTTGATGAGAGATTGGAAATTCTTGTCCACAAAGCCATTGCTATTACCTCTGTTGATTTTGGTGTAATAGAAGGTTTAAGAACCTATGATCAACAGGAAGCTCTTTTTTTAAAAGGTGCTAGTCAAACCATGAAAAGTAAACATTTATCTGGCGAGGCTGTTGACTTGATGGCTTATTTTGACGGAAGACCATGCTGGGAACTGACTGTATATGATGATATTGCAGATGCAATCAAAAAAGCATCGATAGAAATTGATGTCCCTATACGCTGGGGGTGTGCATGGCACATACCTGATATTCGTAAATGGGGAGGAAGTATGGAAGAAGCTATGAATAATTACGTCGATCTTCGCAGGAGAGAGGGGGGGAGACCTTTCTTAGACGGCCCACATTTTGAAATCGGACTATGAAAGGGTTGGTAGCATAATGGCACTTATAAAAATTCAATTTCGTCCGGGTGTAAACCGAGATCAAACCAACTACACTGGTGAAGGAGGTTGGTGGGAAACGGAGAAAGTTAGGTTTTTTAGTGGTTTCCCTCAAAAGATTGGTGGATGGGCGTCTTATACTACTACGCAGATTCTTGGTATATGTAGGCAGATGCTAGGGTGGATCACTACATTCAGTGATGACTTTTGCGCCCTTGGAACTAATAAGAAAGTCTATATAGAAGCCGGAGGCGCTCTATACGATATAACTCCGTTACGTGATACTACGGCTGCTGGCGATGTGACATTTAGTGCTTCGAATGGGTCTTCTATTTTGACGGTCGCTGACACTCTTCATGGTGCATCGGCAGGGGATTATGTTACTTATTCAGGGGCGGTTACTTTAGGGGGGAACATAACCGCTGACGTTTTAAACCAGAATTATGAAATAGCTACCATAGTTGACGTAGATTCTTACACAATTACAGCAAAGGACACCGATGGGGCTACGGTAACTGCTAATGCAAGTGATACGGGTAATGGTGGCGCTGCTGTAGTTGGCGCGTATGAGATAAGTCCCGGTAACGCCATAGGTGAGTTTGGGTATGGTTGGGGTACTGGGGCGTGGGGTAGAAGCGGTTGGGGATCAGGTTCGGGGGGTGCATCTGGGGTGTTCTTACCTCAACGAGATTGGTGGTTTAGTAACTTCGATAACGATCTTGCGATGAATATTCGCAATGGTGCGCCTTATTACTGGGAACGGGGGGCTACTTCTAACCCAACCACCGCGCTGGGCACGAGAGCAATTACCTTGCAAGCCTACGCTACTGCCACTAGTTACGATCCTAACGATGTCCCTGCACAGGTGGGGCAGATTCTATTATCTCAGAATGACAAGCATTTATTAGCTTTTGGTGCGGTTCCTTACGGCTCTACCTCCACAGCAGATTTTGACCCGTTGTTAATACGTTGGGCAGACCAAGATAATCCGGGTCAGTGGGAACCTTTAGCTACAAATTCTGCGGGTTTTATCCGTATTTCTAGAGGGTCTAGGATTATACGTGCTATGGCTACCCGCCAAGAAATACTAGTTTGGACGGATTCTAACCTATACACATTGCAGTTTTTAGGAACCACAGATGTATTTGCATTACAGGAATATGCCGACAATATATCTATCGTATCCCCTCGTGGGGTAGTTACAGCCAACAACATTACGTACTGGATGGGTATAGATAAGTTTTATGTATACACAGGTCGTGTGAATACACTACCTTGTACAGTAAGGAAATATGTATTTAATAGTTTTAATGCCACACAAGCCGAACAAGTTATTTCCGGCACGAACGAAGCCTTTAATGAAGTATGGTGGTTTTATCCTAGTGCTAATAGTGATGTTGTGGATAAGTATGTTGTATATAACTATGGTGAAGATATATGGTATTTTGGCTCACTTTCCAGAACCGCTTGGTTAGATTCCCCTCTCCGTCCATATCCACAAGCAATAGAATCTGATTACGATACCCAAATAGGCACAATGTATGACCAAGAATACGGTAATGATGCAGATGGTAGCGCTATAGAGTCTTATATCCAATCCAATGACTTTGATATTGCGGATGGGGAGAAGTTCATACTTACAAAAAGAATCTTAACAGACGTATCGTTTGAGTCTTCTACGGTAGAAAACCCAGAGGTTACTTTGACTATGAAGACTCGTAACTTCCCCGGATCAGCATTTAATTCCTCTACAGACGACACAGCGAATGTAATAGAGACCAGCGTAGATTCTTTCACCGACCAAGTGTTTATACGCGCTCGTGCTCGCCAGATGGCACTCAAGATAAGCTCTGAAAATGTAGGTGTAGCATGGTCTTTAGGTACTATGCGTATTGATGGCAGAGAAGACGGACAGAGGTAGCTGATATGGCGATGGAAAAATTCAAATCCACTCCGTTGCCCATGCCTCCGCAGGGGTATGATCCTGTGTATATGCGGCAATTAATTCAGGTGATTGAACTGTATTTTAGTAGGTTGGATTCGCAAACCCCGTTACAAGCTGAGTATTTTAAGGGTAGGGGCGACCAGCTTGTTTTGCCGCATATATCCGTGTCAGATAGTACAGATCAGTACGCCACAGGAAATAACACCCCAACTGCCATCAAGTGGAATACATTGGAGTCTGCGGATGGATTTACCTTAAACCCACCGGGTTCGGCTACAGCTACTTATGCGGGTTTTTACAAAATTGATTATAGTCTACAATTTATAAACACGGCTAACGTTGCATATTATGCGACTGTATGGCTACAAGTAAACGGCGTAGATGTTGCTAGGTCTGTCACCCAATTTTTTATACCTGCTAGAAAGTCTTTAACCGACTATGCTTATGTTGTGGGGTATTCTACAGTTGGGTTTGAGTTAGCTGTCGGGGATGAATTACAGTTATATTGGGCGACTGACCAAGCGTATAATCCGGTTGGCCCTGTTGATGGTATTTATATGTTCCAAGATGATGCGTGGACTAATCCGCCAAATCCCTATGACCGTCCAGATATTCCGTCTGCCATAGGCGCTATTACATTTGTTTCAGCAAGTTAGAGGATAATATTATGAGTATAGAACAAGCAGCTCAGTTGGTAAGGTCTAAAGGACGGGGGGAAGATACCGTTCTTATTCATATGACACCCGGTGAAGTCAAGGGACTTCAAGCTATCGCTCTGGCGCATGGTGGGTCTCTGACGATTAACCCGGAAACAGGACTGCCGGAAGCCGGTTTTTTGAAGAAGTTACTGCCTGCGATTGCTGGTGCGGCTTTGACTGGGCTTACTGGTGGGGTTATTAATCCTCTCACAGCTTCTATGATTGTAGGCGGAGGGTCTACCGCGCTTGGAATGGCTAAAGGTAAAAGTTTCGGAGAATCACTTGGATCTGGATTGAAAGCGGGTTTGGGGGCTTATGGTGGGGGTACCCTTGGGGCATCTTTAGCAAACACAGGGGCTAGTGCCGTAATGGAGCAGACTAACAACATTGTGCCGCAAAGTGCTATTAAAGGAGTTGATGGTCTTAAGTATATGGGCCAAGGAGTAAAAGACCTTGCCACAGAAGGTGGTCTTGGTCGCTTTGGTTCTGAATTTATGAATCAGGCCGGGGGTAAACTTGGTGCTGCGGCAGCAGGCGCTGGAGTTCTTAGCGGCCTTGGCGCGTTTGACCAGCCCGAAACACAATTCCCCGGTCTGCCGCAGCAGCCTGTTTACGAAGGACCATATATGCCACAACCAAGAGAAGTTGCGTTTAGAGGGCAGTCTGGTGTCCCTATGTCTGATACGTCAGAGTTCATGTATTTCCGCCCTGTATCGTATTTACCAGAACAAATTCAAAAACTTACAGCGGCAGACGGTGGTGAAATAGGCATGAGGGACGGGGACTTCGTGCTAGACGCTCGTACAGTGTCCGAGATAGGCAACGGAAGCAGTAATGCGGGGAAAGAGGTTTTAGCCAGTATGGGTGGCATTCCTGTCGATGGTAGAGGGGATGGGGTCAGTGATTCCGTCCGTGCCAATATCGGTGGTGTCCAGCAGGCCCGGGTAGCCCGTGATGAGGTTATTATCCCCCGTGATCGTGTACAGGATATGGGTGGTCCCGGAAAACTTTATAGCCTCATGGACAGGGCGCGTGAGGCACGTAGGGTAGCAGACCGTGGTGAAGATACTGGTCTTGCTAGAGGTTTAATGGCAGTATAATGGAAGTTTCTATAGTCCCTACCCAGCACATTGACGAATGCTGGGACATGGCAAAAGACCATTTGAAAAAGGCTATAAAGTATACTTATGGTAAGTTTACGATAGACGATATTTATACGGCTATAAAAGATTATGATCACACGTTATGGATAGCGTTTGACGATAAGGGTGTAAAAGGCGCAGTAGTTACCAATTTCACTTCTTATCCAAGGAAAAAGTTCGTTAACATGGCATTTATAGGCGGTGTTGATGGGCACAACTGGAAAAAACCGATGCTTGAAATTTTACAGCGTTGGGCATACGACAACCATTGTGATGGTTTAGAAGCTGTCGGAAGGCCCGGATGGTCTAAAATATTCGAGGATTATGGCTATAAATTAGTTGGCTATGCGTTTGAGATACCCGCAGCCAGTTCAGGTATAGGAGATAGAAATGAGTAGTAGCTCAAAAGCCACACAACCAGCAGGTCAAACTATAACGCAGAGTGTGCTCCCTGCGTATTTCCAACCGTATGTAAAGGATATATTGAAGCGTGGGCAAGCAGCGTCATATCAACCATATACCCCCTACGGTGACCAACGCATAGCCGGGTTTACTCCGGGGCAGGTGCAGGCTCAAGAAGGGGTGTTAGGGTTACAAACCCCGGGGCAATTTGGCGCGGCTACACGGCTCGCTACTCAAGCGGGACGGGCTGGTATTGGCGCTGGTTCGTACTCTCCTGCTTCGTTTACCACTGGTTCATTCACCGATCCGGGGATGGCGTCGCAGTATATGTCGCCTTATATGCAGAATGTTTTAGATGTACAGAAGCGGGGAGCAATCACCGACGCGCAAAAAGCACAGTTAGGAGCTAATCTTGGTGCAGCGCGACAAGGTACC
>Ga0208644_1002463_pt1 | contig 14771 bp, 22 predicted proteins | sample VirMetDEL_Nov_18_FD_184517 | JGI IMG/M metagenome (GOLD analysis project Ga0208644, IMG submission 184517) | Aqueous microbial communities from the Delaware River and Bay under freshwater to marine salinity gradient to study organic matter... | ecosystem: Environmental > Aquatic > Marine >... | reverse complement strand
AGATGAGATAGAAGACTTATTTTTAATAGATTTAAATAGAGCTTGTGCAGGAGCTGAAGAATTAATAGGGCAACTGTATAGAGGTGATAAAAGATTACCTCAAGAAATTGAGCACGTAATCGTTGAAATGGTTTTTCAACTGGGAAAAACAGGTGTTTCAAAGTTTCGTAAGATGTGGAAAGCATTATCAGATGGTGATCGAAAACAAGCGTCTATGGAAATGAAGGACTCCAGGTGGCATTCGCAAACTCCTGTGAGATGCGAAGCCTTAGCTGAAATCGTTGCAAACGCTTAGAGCGTTCTTCTAATAAAATTCGGGAAGCGGCCTTCTTGCTTAAATGTCATGTAGGCTGCATACCAATCGTTTTTATATTCTGCTTGGCAGAAATCTTTAATATCCTCATCTTTATCTTCTTTTGTTTTAAAGAAGTTTAGAAAGTGATTCATTGATCTTTTAGTTAAGTTAAACATTATTATCTCCTTGTTATTTCGTGGAGAATATAGTGTTATTTTTTCTTTTTAGTTGTGCTTTTATTGGAACTCTGATGTTCCTTTATGGCGTGAAAGACTTCAACTTTGGACCAGTGAGCCATTGCAGCTTTATGAATATCTTCTTGAAATACTTTTAACTGACCCATATCCAATTCAATAGGTCTGCCTAAATTGTCTTGTGCTTCTTTAACTTCTTCTCTTGTTAGGCTTAGATAGAGTTTGCCATCTTGATATACAATTCTACTCATTTTATTTCCCCCCAATTATCTCCTATTTCCGCATCACATTTGACAGGAACATGTAGTTCAACAGCAGATTCCATTATCTCTTTAATCTCTTTTACCTGGGTCTCATTGGCTACGGAGACGTTGAGTTCGTCATGTATTTGAATCATAGGAATAACCCCTACATCCTTCCACAGATTCACCATGGCTTTTTTGGTTTGATCTGCTGCTGAACCTTGTATTAACCTATTCAATGCACGATAGGTACCTGCTCTTTTTATTTCATTCCAGCCCCAAGTCTTGAGGGCATTCTCTTTAGACATCATTCTTTTATCACTGAAGTCTTTGTTTTCATATAATTCAAAACGACAACGTCGTCCGAGCAGGGTGGTGATATATCCGTTTTGTTCGGTATATCTTGTAGCTTTAATAATAATATTGTTTAAGAAGTGAACATTGTCATTGTATTTATCTTTTAATGCTCTGGCTTGTTCGGGGCTGATATCCAAGGAAGCTGCGAGTTTAGCGATACCCATACCATACATCAAACCCAGTCCAATTGTTTTGGCTTCTTTCCTTGAAATTCCCGCCATATCAGCAGTTACCTGGTGGAAGTCCTTTCCCTCATGGAAGAACTTAATTAGGGTGTCAGCGCCCTCTAAACCGTGTTTTTTGGCATAATGAACGAGGAGTCTAGGCTCTTGTTGAGAATAATCTAAAGATGCCCATTTCTCTCCCTCTTCGGGTAAGAATAAAGATCTAATCTTAGGACCAATGGCTTCGTTTCTAGCAGGGACTTGTTGCAAGTTAGGATTGTTCATAGACAATCGCCCACTGACCGTGCCCCCATATTCTCCTTTGAGTTGATTAATCTCTGCATGGATACGACCATCGACTTGATGTTTGAGAATGGAATCAATAAAGGTGGTGTGAGCTTTATTATATTCTCTGGCTACCGATAAAGATTGAATCAAAGGATTTTTACTTTCCCTCATTGCTTCATTACTAATCTTTGCTTGATTATTTATTTGAGTTCTTTCGTACTTCTCTCCTAGTTGATCAAATACTTTTTGAAGGGAAGCTGCTGTGTAGATATCGGAGTCATCAATTTTAATTCCTGTTTCTTTTTTAATGTTTGTGTAAATCTTTTCTTCTTCTGCTTTGAAATACTTCTTGGTCTTTTCTGCTTTGTCTAAATCAACACGCACACCTTTCCAACGCATTTCAATTAAGAGTCGAAGTAAATCTGTTTCTAAATTAAAGACATCCGTCAATCCTTGCTTTTGTATCTCTATCCGTAAGAACTCCCAAAGTTTTAACGTCAACCGAGTATCTTGCTCTGCATAAACACCAACATATTCTACGGGAACCATATGCATATTTTCAATCGCTTTGAATCCATGCTCTTTACCAAAGTCTACTAAAATGTTTCCTTGTTTTCTTTCATTCAGATAATCTTTGGCTAAACTATCCAGGCTATAACTAAATCTATTTTCATCGACTAACGGAGCTGCAATTAATGTGTCATAAATTTTGGATACATTACACTCTACACCCCAACGTCGAAGCCAACCAATATCATAAGAGGCGTTATGACAAATCACAATTGGATCATGTTTAAATAATTTACGAAGCCAATTCTTTACTTCTTCTTCTGGAAAATTTCCCCCTCGTGCATGACGCACAGGAAAGTATCCATCAAACCCTTCAATCGAAATAGCAACACCGACCACATATCCTTTGCCCGTGGCCCACCCGCCACCAAGATTTTTAATCTCTGGATCATAGGTTTCTAAATCAATAGCAACTTGTTTTATTTGTGTTTCATCAGGGAAACTAGGTCGTACCCATTCAGGTTTATTTTCTTTCTTTAACAAATCCATTTGTTGTTCAAATATCATCTTAGTATCTCCTCAAATTCATATTGTGAAGTTGATGGAATAATGAATAAGTTTTCTTTTGCTCTGGTCATTCCCACATAAAAGACTCTTCTTTCATCGTCTCTATTTACAGCCATGTCATCAACTATTCTTTTGGAGATGTCAGTAAACAAAACAACGTTCTGACTTTCTCCTCCCTTTGCACCATGAATGGTAGATAATCTTAAATTAGATTTTTTACCCAGGTCATAGCCCCTTCTTATTATTTGTCTCATGTAGACAAGTTCTTGATCACCGATACCGTTGAGAGCAATATCCCAAGGAGTTTGAATGTTTACATTCAGTCCCCATTCTTGAGATAATTCTTGATAAGAATATTTCTTTTCCTCATCAGCACCTTTCATCTTCTTGAATCCACGAGCAATGCCATACTCCCCCGACTTGATGTATTGATACATCACCTTAACGTCCGGTAGAGAAACTTCTGTGTTATTTTGAAGAGCCTTCCAAGTATTAAAAGCAGTGAGCACTTCATCTTTGATTGATAGTTTATTATTCTTCTCAAATAAATATCCTTTGCTTTTTAAATCATTAGCAATCTCATTTAAATAATAATTAGTTCGACATAAAACTAACCATTCATTTTCTCTAAAACTTAATCTTTCGTAATTAATATTAGATACTGTACCTAAAGCTTCTCTTGAATTCCATTCTTTTGATATTCTATTTTTTACTTTACCAATTAATTGATTAGCCCTGGTAAAAACAGTTTTAGGTATTCGATACGATTGATTTAAAACTCTTTCATGACATTGAAGATTAATCAGTTTAGAAACATCTGCACCACTCCAAGAATAAATGGCTTGGTCATCATCCCCACCCAGATAAACAACTCTTGCTTGATCCATCATAATTTTTACCATGTCCCATTCCACAGGTTTTAAATCTTGAACTTCATCAACGATGAGAACTTCTAACTTTGGTGACATGTTTTGTTTTTTAAATTCTAAAATTAAATCTGTGTAATCAAAGACACCTTTTGATTTTTTAAAGTGATAATAATCGTGAGCCACTCTTTGTAATCTTTCAAACCCACCTTGAATATGACCTGCTTTTTTATACTCTTCATGTAGTGTTGTATTCTTGACTCGATATAAATCAATCAAATGAAATCCATCGGGATCTCTAGTTCCTGTATTGTTATTAGAACGAAGAGCAGGAGATAAGTCCACCCCATACTCTTGTCTAAATTCTTCAAAGTCTTGGTCTTGAATCATATCTGTATGAGTACAACCTAAGAATTGATAAGCACAAGAGTGTAATGTTCTAAACCATTTGAATTCTTTTCGATCAATTTTAAACTTATTGACCGCTCTAAAAACCGCTTCGTTAGCAGCTTTTTTTGTAAAAGAAAAGTATCCTATTCTATCGGGCTCTAGTTCCTGTTGTAAATTTTCCTCTACATATTGTAAAAGTGTAGTTGTTTTACCAGTACCTGGAGGTCCAATAATTTTATAAACGTGATCTAAAATGGTATCACCTCTTCTTCTTTCTTCTCAACAATCTCTTCTACTCTTTCAATCGAGTTGAACTTATCATTGTCCACGAACCAAACTAATTGACCTGGTTTGTTGTTGAGTTTTCTCTTGGTGCAATCTCCACCTAAGCCACGAATGAATACAGCTACTTGATTAGTCGTCAGAGCTGCGTGCTTTCTGTTTCTCATGTACTCTTGCAACTGATCAATACGAAAGAACACTTTGTTTTCCTCATCGTCCACGAAACACTGACCATTGAGAATGTCATCAATGTCCATAGCATTTGCTTGGTTAGAAATATATTTCGCTAAAACAATTTTGAATTGACCTTCGGGTGTCATCTCTTCATCTGTCTTAACTTCAATAGCTTTCGATACTAGATTAGTAACAAACATATCATAATCATTTCTCGACATCATCGGAGGCATTGATTTAGTTTTGACTAAACATTTTTTTCTAAACTTATGTTGATCATATAGTTCTTCAACAGTACACACAATTGTGCTCTCTTGATTAATTGTAATATGATAAATAGCATCATCATTATTTCCATATTGAGTAACATTACCAACATCTGTAATGACACTATTTTCACCAATACCAAATTTTCTTAAACGACATTTAGATTTATTACAGAAAGAACACATCGGTTGATCTTTACACTTGTATCCCCAATCTTTTTTATCTGCTTGTTTAATAACCTTTTCAATTTCTCTTGGTCGAAGTGCTTCTTCAAAATACTCATGATGAAATTTATGTACTTCATCTTCAAAAGACTCTCCATATTTCTTTTTTGCGTATACAGCAAATTGAAATAAGAAGTTGTCTCTACTACCTTTTTGTACCTTACCATTTTCTGTTAGGTAGGCTTCAATGCAATAAGGTGCATCTGCAAACTCTGATTTTTGTTTGTCTTTCTTTAAGGATAATTTTTTTAAATCATCCAGGGATAAAGATTTCTTTTCTACTTCTGCAATAAAATCTTCAAGACTTAAAATATTTCCTTCATCATTAAAAGCATATCGATCTGTATGCTCTAGTCCATTGTGATAAGGCATATTAAGAAAACTACCGACTTCCCAGTCAGCTTCGTTTCCTTCTCGTAATAATTTTTCTTGTTTAGGAAACACCTCACAATGTCCAAGGCCCATGAAAGAAGCAAGTTCTTTTATCTTATGATGAACAATACTCGCATGCACATACTCTTTAAAAAATAAAAAGATATGAGCACCACCACTTTTAGATTTAGTTACAACAAACGGCAGCTTTCGTTCTGCCAACTTGCGAGCTATCTCTACATGGTCCAGTGGATATTCATCGACATCAATACATCCCCATTTACATTTGTCTTCATCGTTAATAGGAAAGATGCCTAGACTAGGCCAAGATCCTTTTAAATGGTTTTCCCAAAGAGAGTCCTCAACCGGTAGCTTTCTAATGAAAGTCTGACCTTCTGTTTTGTTATCCTCTCGAAGACTCTCTTTAGGGGCGAACGTACCATAGGCACGCTCTAAACCAAAAAAGATCTCTTTGAATTGTGAGACCCTTTTATCCATTTAGAATGGAATGTCCCCAGATTGTTCTTGTGAACTTCCTTCCTCATCTTCATAGCCAGCAACGACTTTACCTTTTCGGATAGAGTCGTGAAACTCAGAAGCAAGATTGAAGATATTCTCATCATTAAGAAATTCTCCCTTCTCAATTTTCCAGCCATACCAAGAACCTTTGTCGTTCTTATCTTTAAAAGAACTGACGTTATAGATTCTGTACCAAGAAGGTGCTAAGAAAAGCTTTTTAGTTTTAGGGTTTTGAATGAACTCATTCTTTAAACTATAAGCCCAACTTCTAGCAACCTTTAGTCCTGAAACTTTCATGGAAAGAATAGCAGGTTGAGGTGCTCCTTCGCCTATAACTAGGACAAAGAAGTTAGCTGTTTCTTCTAAATAGTTTCCGCTTGGAAGACGAAACTTTCCGTCATCTCCACGTACTGCATCTCTTGGTCTATTGTGTGGAAGATATTCATTGACAGGAGCGTTGCCACTTCCTGTACCTCTTTCTTTCCACTCATACCACTTTTTCTCATAGCCACAGACTACAAGTTCAACACCGTCAGATCCGTAGACTGAGTTGCTTGCATTGTTGTAGATCAATCCAGGCTTTGCACCTTTGACCTCCTCTAATTCTTTATCAGAATTATTCTGTAAGACTTTAAGTCTCGCTGTAGGTAAGTCGTCTTGTGTGACGGCTTCTAGACCTGTGCCAGCAAACTTCTCGAGATCCTCGAAGTTCATTGCTGGTAGTTTATCTGTCTTTGTGGTGACAGCACCGTTTGCTTTTTCGTTTGTCATTTGTTTATTTTTCCTTTGTTATTTGTTTCGTTCGATCTTCACTTTTTTATAAGTGAACACTCCAAATTTTTCTTGATCAACAGATGTCATCGAACCTTTAGCAATCTGTTCCTCTACTAATTTGGAAAGTGTATTCCAAGGCACTGCCTTTTTATTGCTCGGGTACAATCCTTTGTCTTGTAACTCGTTCATTAAATTGGCAGCATCGGAATCTTGTCCACGACCAAAGGTCAACTTTACTTCGTTCTTAATCACATCATCAAGACCAAGTTCTTTTAGTCTAGAAAAACAATAGTCTTCGTTTTCCATGGTGATGTTTGCACGGAGTTGATCCTTGACGGAAACTTTTGAGCCATCAGTTAGAGTTAAAGATTTAACGCCAGCACCTTCAATCATCGAAGGGATGACTTCGTTTTCTAACTGAAACTCTCTGTCTTTGAGTTGTTTAATCTCTGCTTCTTTATCAGAGATTGTTTTACGAACATTATCTAATTCGTTACAAGCTTCTCCTAAATCAGAAACTTGTGAACTATCTAAAGTATTAAGTTTAGATTGTTCGTAAGCTTTTTCTAATAGACCCATTTTATTCTCCTTATTTTAATTCTATATTTATAGGAATATATATAGCACTTTCCCTATCCCATTTCAAGACCTTAAAATTATTATTTGTAATTTTTGCAGCTACGGCGCAAACAATCCCAATTAATACGGGATCTCCCATCAATAACAAATAATCATTAGGGGTAAAATCTTTTAGTTTTTTTTCAATTGAAAATACAAATCGTGAGGAGTTGACCTGGATTTGTTTTGGATTTTCAAACATGATAATAGGCATACCGAATCTTTCACAATCGGAAATATCTCGATACCCACCATTAGGTAATTTAGTGTTAGTTGTTACGTATACTTTACTCATTTTCTATCGTTTCTTTTATTGCTAATCCTATCACAAATGGTATCTGAGGTACAACAGAATTGCCTAAACATTTAAGTCTGTCCACCCTTTTGGGTACCCCATGAGCCACTCGACCCACGTCGGGTTCAAAGTCCCACCAACTACTGCATTGAGAGGCTTGGTGTTTCTGTTCTGTTGTGAAGGACCGCCATTGTTCTTCGAGTCTTGAACTGTTGGAGTTGGTAGCATCGCAGTCAAGGCAACCTTCTCTTCTAGTTTGCCCCTCTGCTTTCCTCTTCTCTGAATGTTCTCGATATTCTCCGCCATCGCTGACGATGCTCTCGGAGTCGGAAAACTCATTCGATATTCGACTTCCGTTGCTAGTCCCCTCGAATGTCTCTTCTCTTTGTTCGGACTGTTGTCCACGTAAAAGCTGTCGTTGCATCTCGTCGGAGTCGGCCATAATCTCGGCTCCCTCACTTGATCGTGCAATCTGATCTGTATCGGTTGACCACTCGGGCGTTTCAAATGACCAGCATCCAATGCTCTTTGAATTCCTGGGAGATTGCTTCCCCCCGACACTGCGTCCGGAGTTCGCCACAATCCAGACTCTTTCTCTTTTGTGGTTGGCGCCGACGCTAGAAGCTGAAATACTAAACGTCCTTGCGGAGTAGCCTTCACTCTCCAAGTTCTCGAGTACGGAGTCGAGACCGAGTTTAATGTGTCCACCAACGTTTTCTCCAATGACCCAAGTAGGTCGGAGTTCTTTGATAAGTCTAAACATTTCTGGCCAGACATGTCTCGGATCTTGCTCACCTTTTTTGCGACCTGCGACGGAGAAAGGTTGGCAAGGGTATCCTCCGGTAATGATGTCGACTTGATCAATTCCGTCTGCTTTAAGTTTCTCATAATTTAATTCCTTTACATCTCCATAAACTGGTACGCCAGGAAAATTTTTATTTAAGACTTGCTGACAGTATTTATCAAAGTCGCAAAATGCAACTGTTTCAACTAATCCAGCAGATTCTAGTCCTAAACTAAATCCACCAATACCACTAAATAGATCTAAGTGTTTTAACATTCTATAATTATTTCTATAATAGATAAGATATTTAAGATAGGATTGCAAGTATGAAATTTATACTGATACTTTTTGTTTGTATTAACGATCCTTTTGCACCGATTGAAAGCACCTGCGTGATGCAACCCTTAAAGATGGTTTTTGATTCCATGAAAGAATGTCAACTCGGGGCACGATATATTTATGAAGATATAAAAGACCCGAATGTTCATATGACTTCTTTTTGTGCACAAAAGAACTTGACATCGATATAGATAATATTATATAAAGAACATAGAAAGTTTTTATTATGTTAAGAGTACCGACACAGCCGTTTACAGAGAATCAATTACAATACTATAGTTATATTAATTATAACTTTGTAAATGATTACTTAATAGGTGAAGATAATTTATTAGAAAGTATTGACGCTGACTTGCCCACGGCTCACGAACTATTAGAACAAAGAAAAACTTATAACAAAACAGCGAAAAGGATTGATCAAGAAATTAAAAAGATGAAAAGAAAATTTGGTAAAGTAACAACCAATGAAAAATTTGTTCTTACTTTGAATGAAGTAAACGACCGATATTATTTGATTGACGCTGACGGTTCTATTATTGAATGGGATCGAGATACATACGAACATTTTAAAGATAAGAAAGGATTTAATTATGTATCCTAATTTTAAAACACAACCCTTTAATCATCAGCTGCAAGCATTAGGTTGTAGTTGGGACAAAACTAATTTTGCTTACTTCATGGAAATGGGGACAGGTAAATCCAAAGTCTTGATTGATAATATTGCGATGCTCTATGACCAAGGACAAATTAATGCTGCTGTTGTGATTGCACCCAAAGGGGTGTATCGAAACTGGGAACGATTAGAAATTCCTAATCATCTACCAGAGCACATTACTACTAGGATTACGACCTGGGTAGCACCGAGTTCTCGTAATAAAGAAGATCAAAAGAATATTGATAAGCTATCAGAAACTTTTGACGGCTTAGATATTTTCTTAATGAACGTCGAGGCTCTATCCAGTAAACCCGCTGCTGAATTCCTGGCCAGATATTTGAACTCAACCAATAGTTTATTGGCAGTAGATGAAAGCACCACAATCAAAACACAAAGTGCAGGACGTACCAAAAATATTGTGAAGGTTGCAAGACTAGCAAAGTACCGAAGAATTTTAACAGGATCACCGGTCACTAAAAATCCTATGGATTTATATTCGCAGTGTGCTTTCTTAGACGAAGACCTTTTAGGCTTTAGTTCTTACTATGCTTACAAAGCGAGATATGCAATCGAAGTTAAAAGACATACATCGACTCATGCGTTTCCTCACATTGTTGGTTTTAGAAATTTAGATGAACTATCCAGGAAGCTAGCGTTCTTTTCTTTTCGAGTTTTAAAAGAAGATTGTTTAGATTTGCCAGCGAAAATTTATTCACCCAGGTACATTGAACTTAGTAAAGAACAAGAGAAAGCCTATAATGATTTGGCCACGTTTGCGATTACGCAGCTCGAGGGGGAAACACTCACGGTTAATAATACTATGACCATGTTGCTTCGATTACATCAAATTACTTGTGGCTACCTGCCCACGGACAACGAACGAGATCAACCTATACCGTTGAAGAATAGTCGTATGGATGAACTGCTCAATGTCTTAGAAGAGGTAGAAGGAAAAGTTATTATTTGGGCAAACTATCGATATTCAATTTTTGATATTGAAAAGAACTTAAAGAAAAAGTTTGGTGATGATTCTGTTGCGACTTACTTTGGAGATACCAAGGACCAAGACCGACAGGAAATCGTCAGAAAATTCCAGGATCCAGAAGATCCTGTGAGATTTTTCGTAGCTAACCAACAAACAGGTGGCTACGGATTAACACTAACAGCTGCTCATACGGTTGTTTATTTTTCTAATAATTATGATTTAGAAAAAAGAATACAATCAGAAGACCGAGCACATAGAATAGGTCAAAAGAATAATGTGACCTATATAGATATAATTTGTGAGAACACAGTTGATGAAAATATTGTAGCGAGCCTACGAAATAAAATTGACCTGGCTTCACAATCATTAGGAGAAACACTAAAAGAATGGCTAATAGAAAGCAAAAAGAAAAAGACAAAGTAAGTTATTACTTTGCTTATGGTTCAAATATGAATCATGAACATATGAAAATGAGATGTCCTAAATCTCAGTATATTGAACCCTATACTTTAGAAGGACATGAGTTAGTCTTTAGAGGAGTTGCTGATGTGCAACCTTCCAAAGATAAATCTGTAACGGGAGCGTTATTTAAAATAACACCCGATTGTGAAAGGTCATTGGATATTTATGAAGGATATCCAAATCTTTACACCAAGAAATATCATTGGCAGTTTAAAGATAATAAAGATATTAGAATTATGTTTTACAGCATGGTGGATAAGCAAGTAGTTTATCCTCCCTTCCAGGGATACTTAAATACAATCATTGGTGGTTATCAAGATTGTGGATTATCCACAGATCCTTTAAAAGAAGCTGTAAATTTTTCTGTGCAAAGACTTGACTAAACTACATATTAATATATATTTATATAATAGGAGAAAGAAATGACGGACACTAACAAGTATAAGTCAATTATCGTAAGAATAGAAACACACACGAAGCTAAAGAAGTTAGCGGGAAAAGATCGAAAGATCTCTGGTATTGTTTCTAGTTTAGTTGACAAAGAATTCGAAAAAAGAAAGGCAGTATGATGATAACACAACATATGCAAAAGAAAGAAAAGATGCTGAAGATTGCTGAAGCAGCTATTGAAAACAAAACTAAAATGGAACCAAACTTTACGACAACAGAAAGTTTGATTAACCAATGGTTAGCAGAAGTTTTTGATTACGCTTATCAGTTAGGAGAAGCATCTGGTTTGATGATTGCTCAAAATATGATTAAGAGCACTAATACTCAAATCGATAACATCCTTAAAAAGGATCCTCAGTAATGAGGAGAGGGGATATTGGTAATAACAATATTTAAGGGCTAAGGCTCGGAAAGGTTGTATATTGCAAAATCTTAGATCTAGCGGTCCTTGCAAAAAACTAATCTAAGAATATCCCTTCTCCTGATTACTGATAGCGAGAATTAGTAATCATCTCTACCGTCTACCTCCCAAAGCTAGAAGGATGAGAACAATTTTAGCTCTCGCATGAACGGACTTGAGGGGTAAAGGAGTTAGGTCCCTTTGCCCCCAGGTCTTAAACGAAAGGATAATCATGGACAAAAATTTATTAAAAGAACTTTCAGTTGAAGAACTAAAGCAGCTACAAGAACAAGTTAAAAAAGAAATTAATAGAAGAACAATTAAGATTGTAGAACAAGAATAAAAAAAGGGGGCATCAGCCCCCTTGATATTTGATTAAATATTTTTAGCGCAGTAGTATTTTTTGGTGTATTGATCCTGCATTAAATTCCAACTTATGTGTGATTCCGCAAAGATTATTAGCCAGGCTATATACTTGTAATCCATTTTATAAGTAAACTTTTTATGGTCTGGTTCATCTTTCATGGTAAGTCTCCAATGATTTGTGTTGTACTTCAATTCAGATTTTCGAACCTCTCTAGGTAAGTCCATAAAACGAACATTACTTTTAACTAGTATGTCACCATCAGGGCAATCATCTAAGTATCTTGACATGCTTTCTTATCCTTTCTGTTAAAGAGCAAAAAAAATCTTTCGATTAATTTAATGTTATATAATAACCCATAAATATCCATAAGTAAATAGGACATACTGTCGCACCTATATAATTGACAATAAATAAATTATTACTAAAGTTTAACTGTACTTAGGTACTTTTTTACATAAGAGTCTCCGCAAGGCTTAGGGGAAGGACTTCGGTTCTTCCCCTTTTTTTATGCCCCAATCAAAAATCTATAAACTATCAACAGCTTTATAGATTTTGGGAATTAATTCCCTATTTAATTCCTATTGACATTTACTGTTTTATTTATCTAAAAAATCTATATAAATATATAGATAGCGGGAGGATTTCCCTGTTTCGATCTCCCGCTTAAAAAGGACAACGATATGTTGAACGAAATAAAAAATAAGATCGTTCTTTCTGTCCAACGACAGAGAATGTACGATCCGGTATTGAAGGATACAGTCGATAAGGTCTTAGTGACTTTTAGCGACGGGAATGTGAATGGGTATCTAGCGGACGAGTGGGATAACTTGATGACTCAGGTTGACTCCATGTTAGAAAAGGCTTTTTTGTTGGAGCCTAAAGCTGCTCAACCACAACTAGACTAACGCTGGCCTAGTTTAACGCCCTGCTCTTCAGCTTTTTTGCAAGCACAGTCTTCGCCACAGGAACAAATCCCTTGAATTTTAGATAATCTGTTGTGTAAAGAGGCAATATAAAGATTTCGAAGCTGACCTTGGTGGAGAGTTTTGTGATCTAATTCATAATTTTTCATTGTTTTATACCTTTTTATTGCGAGGGAAACTCTAGTATATCAAAGTTCGAAGTAAAATTTCTACAGGAAAATTAAAATAAATATCTTGACTTTTAAAGAGAAAATTCCCAACGCACTTTAGGAACTGCTGTTTGTACTTTGCCCCTTGCCCTGGATTGTCTTGTCCATTCGCCACCCGAACTGAGGTTAGACTGTGTCCAATTCGCAGCTTTATAGATTGTTCCTAAATGAACGGCGGTATCTTGATACGAGATTACTTTTTCTATCTCGGGAAACTTTTCTTTAATCGCTTTAATCATTTTTGATAAGACATACGTCGCTGTATTCTTAGGACAATGTTTGCTCAGAGCTAGCCGACGTAGCTCGAGTAATGTTTTATTACTTAACATCCGAGCCACCGGAGATGACCAGATGCCAACACCGACCACAGCTTCGTCGATTAAGAATAAAAAACAAATGTAATTTTTAGATCTCCATACATTACTAGGATGAAGTTGAGGTAGTCGAGAGTGCCAGATCTCGTTTAATTTACAAGCGACAGCTGCGGAAGTTTCTTGAATTTCGATATTCAAATTCCACACATTCCTTCACACTCGTCGAGCAAGGAGTATTGTCCCTTTTCCTCGGCACTGCGAAGGTCTACATCTTTCAAGGGTTGTGCTGATTTATGTAGATAAAGATCGTCATTGAATTTTTTTGATCCGTCTTTGTTCTTCTTAAACTTCTCTTGATCTCTGATCATTTCATCTATTTCTAAAACCTCTGCCCATTCCTTTGGATTTTCTTGAATTGCTCTCCATTCAATATTTGAACGAAAAGGACAAAATGTACAGGCGCTTCGAGGAGGTTTTGGATATCCTTTTTCTTCCATCCAATTGATACAGTTATGTCTTCTCATTTGTCTTTCGATTAATGGATAGACATTGGTAATGTAGGGAAGGCGATTAACTTTTTGTCTTTGTATTTCATCCCAAGAAATACCCATAATTTGTTCTACATGCATTCCAGGCTTAACCCTCTGTCCTTTTTTTAAGCCAAGCAGCTCTCGTATCTTTGTAAGAACAGGCTTGATTTTATAATCGTGAGTACACTGCCTCATTAAAATTCCTGTCTTTCCTGTTTCTCTGTTGCGAGTATGGAAAGGTGCTGTGAATCCTTTGTACTCTCCCTTAGCTGCTGAGTATAAATCTTTTTTTAGATCTCTCCATTGAACGATATGAACAGGATAGGATACTTGAGATTTAATATACTCTAACCATTCATAAACTTTTTGTGGCTCCGCTCCTGTATCAGCGAAAATCGCACAGTCGACCATAGGTATTTCCCCATGCTCTATCATTAATGCTAATGCACTTGATTGAACTCCCGCTCCTAGCGAGAGAACTCTTAAATTTTGTTTCATAATATTACCTTTTTGTCAACGATCCACTGCCCAGGGATCACGGTCACCCGACCAACGTCTTTATCAATTTGATCGGAACCAAGATCACCCGCCAAAATGATATATTCTTTCGTTTCTTTAAGAACATAACCCACCGAACGGACTTCGGGCGGTTTGATTTTGAGTGCGTCTTCAAGATCTAACCAACCCGATTCCATTTCATAAGCGTCTAACCACTTAACTTCATAGAGTTTTGACCTGGGATCAATTTCAGACTGTCCGCTATCTCGTTGCTTCGATCGTTTTTTACTTGAGCGAACCATGCTTCCCGACCTTGAAGTATATTAAATGTATTAATTCCAAACTTAGCAAATCCTTTAGATGCACCTTGCATCACTGATTCCCAGTCTACATCATCCCCGACCATGATTCCACCGTCTTTTATCTTCGGCCACCAGTTCTCGACATCCTCTTGAAC
>Ga0208644_1002461_pt1 | contig 14788 bp, 13 predicted proteins | sample VirMetDEL_Nov_18_FD_184517 | JGI IMG/M metagenome (GOLD analysis project Ga0208644, IMG submission 184517) | Aqueous microbial communities from the Delaware River and Bay under freshwater to marine salinity gradient to study organic matter... | ecosystem: Environmental > Aquatic > Marine >... | reverse complement strand
GAAGTCGATGCAATAGAACCTCAATCAGGAACCACGTTAACCATTGGTGCGAGTGGGGATTCTGTTAACATTGCATCAGGTGCTACAATTACCGATTTTACTTCAACTGGTATAGATGACAATGCTACAAGCACAGCGATTACTATTGATAGTAGTGAGAATGTTGGGATTGGTACAACTTCTCCAGCTAGTTTAGGTGCTAACATTACTACGTTAGAAATTACTGGTGGTAGTACCATTAGACAAGGTGGAATTTATTTATCCAATTCAGACAAAAGTGTAAAAAGTTACTTCTATGGAACTAATGCATTAACTGTTCTAGCAACAGAGTCTAATATACCATTAGCATTTTCTACTAATAACACAGAACGTATGCGTATAGACTCTAGTGGTAATGTGTTGGTTGGGAAAACCTCAATAAATGCTGCTGTACCAGGAATTGAATTTAGACAGACAGATATAGCTATATTTACCAGAGATTCAGATACACCAGTTTTAATAAATAGAACTACTAATGATGGTGGATTAGTTGAATTTGAAGCACAAAATACACTAGAAGGAACAATAACTGTATCAGGTTCAACAGTAGCTTATAACGGATTTACAGGAACTCACTGGTCAAGATTTATAGATAACTCAACACCTAACATTTTAAAAGGAACAGTTTTAGAATCTTTAGATGAAATGTGTGATTGGTATAATTTAGAGTTTGAAACTACTGATGAAGAAGGAAACACATCAACACAAAAAATACCTTATGTATTACAAGATGGTCAATCAGATGGTGATGTCATTACTTACAATCACGAAGGAACAAATGTTCAAGCAACAATCGTAAAAGAAACAGATATTAAACACGTTAAATCAAAAGTATCAGATACAGTAGATGCTAAAAATGTGTATGGTGTATTTATGGCTTATGATGAAGATGGTGAAGGTTATAATGATTTTTACGTTGCTTCAGTTGGTTCATTTGTCGTTAGAATTAAACAAGGTGAAACAATCGCTAAAGGAGATTTATTACAATCTAATGGTGATGGTACAGCTAAAGTACAAACAGATGACAATGTAAAATCTAGCAGTTTTGCAAAAGTATTATCAACAACAGTAATAGAAACTTACGAAGACGGGTCTTTTTTAGTCCCTTGTTCATTAATGTGCTAAACCTCTAGCATTTTTAGGGAAAGGTGGTAGAATACTTATATTATGCCATTAACACAAATTACATTTCAAGCTGGAATTGACACCGAAAATACAGAGACAGGTGCAGAAGGAAGATGGACGAATTGCGATAAAGTAAGATTTCGTAAAGGGCTTCCTGAAAAAATAGGTGGATGGACTAAGTTTAGTCAAATTTATTTTGTAGGAGTAGGTAGAGCTTTAGCATCATGGTTTTCATTAAATGGATCACGTTATCAAGCGTTAGGAACAGATCGTAAAGTATATGTTTATCAAGGTGGAGAAGGTGTTGATATTACTCCTATTCGTAGTTCTAATGTAGTATCTAATGTATTTAGCACTGAGAATGGTAGCTCTATTGTAACAGTTAATGAAATTGATCATGGAGCTAATAATGGTTCTTTTATTACCCTCTCAAATGTTTCTGCTAATGTAGGAGGTATTTTATCTACAGAATTAGAAGGTGAATTTGAAATACAATCTGTTGTAAATGCAAATGCTTATACTATTCTTTCTTCAGGAACTGCCAATGCTAATGTAATTACGACAGCAAATGCGGATATTGAATATCAAATTAATATAGGTCCAAGTCTTCAAAATTTTGGATATGGTTGGAGTGCCGGAGCTTATAATTTAGGAACTTGGAATACTCCTCGTACAACTCCACAAGTTACATTAAATATGAGACAGTGGTCTTTAAATAATTACGGAGAAGATTTAATATTAACTCAAAAAGATGGTGCAAGTTATATATATGATACTTCAGGAACATTTTATGATAGAGCTACGATTATAGCCAATTGTCCTACCACTTCTACGTTATCAGTCGTGTCTAATGATACAAGACACTTAGTTTGTATGGGAACAGAAGTTGAAATCGGAAACACGGCAACTCAAGATAAATTATTTATACGTTGGTCAGATCAAGAAAATCTTAATTCATGGACACCTAATGTAACGAACTCAGCGGGATCACAACGTATCGCAGGAGGCTCTGAAATTAGAGCAGCTAAAACGGCTAAAGGAACTATTTTAGTATGGACTGATACAACTCTACACTCAATGTCTTTTGTAGGACCTCCTTTTATATTTGGATTTCGTCAGCTCGGAAGTGACTGTGGAGCAGTAGGTATGAATGCTGTGTATGTTACAGATGATATAGCCTACTGGATGTCTGATGGTACATTCTTTCGCTACGCAGGATCAGTTCAAGAAATACCTTGTCCTATACTTAATTATGTATTTGATGATATAGAGCAAACTCAGTATGCTCAAGTCTATGCAGGTCAAACTCATAACTTCTCTGAAATAATATGGTACTACTGCTCACGTGACTCAAGTCAAATTGATCGTTATGTTATTTATAATACAACAGAGAATAGTTGGTATTTTGGTAATTTAGATAGAAGCACTTATTTAGATAATGGAGTAGAATTTAATCCAATTGCTTCTCAGTATATTGCTAACTCTACTGCTAATACAATTAGCACAATATACGGTTTAACAGCAGGTCGTTCTTTAATTTATAGACACGAAGATGGTGTTGATGCTGATGGATCAGCAATGACTGCTTTTATAGAATCAGGTGATGGCGATATCGCTGATGGAGAAAACTTTAGTTTTATTAATAAAGTTATTCCAGATTTTAAAAATCAAACAGGGAATGCGACAATCACTTTAAAAACTAGAGATTATCCTAATAGCAATAGAGTATCTGGAGAAGTTATTACTGTCTCTAATACGACACCTTTTTATAATTCTAGGATTAGAGGTAGACAATCTTCTGTTAGAATAGAAAGTAACGAATTAGGTAGTAATTGGAGATTTGGTACATTAAGAATTAACATAAGACCAGATGGAAAAAGATAAATATACTATAAGACAAGCTCGTATTGACGATGCTGTAAGAATTAGAGAACTACTTAAAACGTGGCTTGTAGAGGCTCCATTTAACTTTGGAAACACCAATAATAAAAAAGCTCTTGATAATATTATATTTTACATTCGCAATAGTTTTGTTATAGTAGTAGAATATGAAAATGTTATTGTAGGCACTTTAGCGGCTACAATAGACGAAACTTGGTATAGTGACAAAAAGTTTTTACGAACTTTATGGTTACACGTAAATCCTCAGTATCGTAATTTTCATATCTTTAGAGCTATGATGTTAGTTTTTAAAGAGCACGCATTAGCGAAAAAAGTTACAGCTATATGCGAAATACTTCAAGGTAAAGACGTTGCAAGAAAACACAACGCTTTTACTAAATTAGGTTTTGACGTAATAGGAGGAACATATATAATCAATGGGTAGTTTTTTTAAACCATCAACAACTGTCGTTCAAGCACCACAACAAAGCACTACGACTTATGATATTCCAGCATACTTTAAAGAAATTCAAGAAAGAACTTTAAGACGAGCAGAACAAGTTGGACAACGTAATTATCAAGCTTTTCGAGGTCAACGTATCGCTCAATTAACGCCAGAAGAAATACAAGCGGGAAATGTTGTATCACAACAAATTTTACCACAAGCGGGACAACTAGCACAAATAGGAGCACAAACGTTTGATGCAAATGTAGCTGCTCAATATATGAATCCTTATCAAGAACAAGTGATCAAAGGTACACTTGCTGATTTAGGAGAACAATATCAAATGGGTCAAAGAACTTTAGGAGCACAAGCTTTAAGTGCAGGTGCTTTTGGTGGAGCAAGATTTGGAGTAGAAAGAGCTTTAGGTCAAGAAAAATTTTTAGAACAAGTGGGTGATGTTTCTTCAAGATTAAGACAAGCTGGTTTTGAATCAGGTGCACAACGATTTGCTGCGGATAGAGCAGCACAATTAGGAGCAGCGCAAGCTCAACTTGGAGGATTAACTCAAGCAGCGGCAGGACTATCTCAATTTGGTGCTATTGAAAGAGGAGTAGAACAAGCGGGACTTGCTGAAGCTTACAGAGATTTCATTGAACAAAGAGAATATCCAACAGAACAAGTTAGACAAATTGTGGGTGCATTATCAGGGGCTCCTATTAGAACTTACGGAGAAGAAAGATCAGGTTTCGTTGGAACACCAGTATCGGGTCCTAGTGTATTTGGTCAAGTTGCGGGTGCCGCTGGTGCTTTAGCTCCATTCTTTTCTGATGTAAGATTAAAAGAAGATATCCATTTAATTGGTAAATCACCTAGTGGTATTAATATCTATAACTTTAAATATAAAGGTTACCCTAATAGATATCAAGGTGTTATGGCTCACGAAGTTCCTTATGCTTCTATTGAAACTAATACTGGCTATCTTGCGGTAGACTATAATAAGATTGATGTAGAATTTAAGGAGCTTAATTAATGTCAAGTGAAAATTTAAGAAACGCTGTAGTTGATACTAATGAAACTAAAGTAGAAGTCGATATGACGGGTAAAGCTTTAGCTGAACAATTCAGCAAACTTGATTCTACAACTCAATCTAAAGTTTTAGAAAATATTGGATTAGAAAAAAAAGAAGAACCTAGTGCTAAAGAAAGATTTAGATCACTTTCTAAAGAAGATCAAGAAGTATTTAAAAAAGAAACTGGAAGTAAAAATATAGGATTAATTAAAAGTGCAGGAAAAGCATTTTCTAATTTGGCTAATAAATTAGAAACTAATATAGAAACAGTAATGAGTGACCCGGGAAAGAGAGCTTTATTCTACGCAGGGTTAGATGCGGTTGATAGATCATCAAGAATTAAACCTATTACAGAAGCTCAATCTCCTTTTGGTATAATTGGTGCATCATTAAAAAAAGGTGTTCAAACAGTTAAAGGTGAAGAACTTGCACAAGCTAATGTAGAAGCAAAAGGAAGATCAACTGATATTGCTAATAGATTAAAGCTTTTAGAGTTTGAATTAAAGAGAGATGAGCCAGGTGCTTATGAAATATCTCTTACTAAATCTTTAGATAAAAAATTAGAAGGTATAGCTTCTGCAACAACGACCGTTCCTTTATTTGGTGGAATGAAAAGATTAGTAGCAGATAGAATTAAACAAGGTAATTTTGAATTACCAGTTGGTGTCATTAGAGAAAAAATTCCTAAAACGCTACAAGCAATTAACGATTTATTACCAATGGAATTAAAACAAGGAAATGAATTTTTTGAAAAAATACAAAATGATGCTGCGTTTATTGGTAAGTTTCAAAAGTTAAATACAGATGTTGTATTAGATAAAATTTCAAATACAAAATTAGTTCCAGTTTCAGATAAAGACGTTGAATTAGTTAAACAAACAGTTACGCAAACTGCAAACACTCCGCAAGTCTTTTTAGCAACGTTAAGATCAGGTGATGCTTATAATTATATAAATGCAGAAAAATTAGCTTATGGAGATATCTTTAAAGCAGAGCGTGGATATAAAAGAGGATCTGTAAGAAATTTTGATGATGAATTTAATACAAAAGGGGCTCAAATCATTAGAGATAAACTCTATGGAGAATATGGAGAAGATAAACTTAAACAAGAAGCAAATAAATTAGGATTTAGTGAAGATTATAAAAAATATGCAGATGGTCAAGCTGGATATTCTCCTTACGCTTTAGCAGAAGCAAAAGCATCTTTAGATATGGGAGGAGTAGATAACTATATTAAAATGCAATCAGGTATATCATTAGGAGGAAATACAACGACAACTGTTACTGGAACTAATATTCAAACAACTCCAGATAACTGGAAAACAAAATATCCAAATATCAGTAAATCACAAGGGAAATAATCATGAGTAGTGAAATATTAAAAACTACTGATGAGACGATCATAGCTCCAGATAACGCTGGAATAGAAGAAACACAAAACGCTCAGATTGTAGACGAATCAGCTAAAACATCTATTATTGATGACGAAGTAACGAAAGAATCAAACGTAAGTCAAGCTAATCAAATGGCTAATTCTGAAGATGCTTTTATGGAAGCTTCTATAGCAATGACTACACCTCGATTATCAAATAAAACACAAAGAGTATTTGATGTTTATAATTCTTTTCAAAAAGATATTGGTCCGTTTGTAACTTTTGATGAAGCTAAGAGTATCGTAGATAGTAATTATGATAATGACGTTTATTTAAAAGTTATTAAAGATGTAGAAGCAAGACGTGATAAAGATGTTGATTCATTTACTAATGAAGGTAGAGATTTTAATTTAGTATCAGAAGCTTTAACAAGTATTAGAGAAAAAGTAGGTAAAGGTGGAAAAGAAAATATAGCAAGTAATTTAAATTTAAATAATTTTAAAGATAATTACTCAGTTGTAAAAGAATTTATAGATGAAGACGATGTTTATAAAATAGCAGGTATTAATCCAGAACTTCCTGGAGCATCTAAAAACGTTAGAGCTATTTTAAGTTTTGCAAAATACGATGATAATACAATAGAACAACAAGCAACGGATGCTTTAATTGCAAGTCTTGATCCTAAAGTACAAGAAAAATATAATAGTCTAAATTACAAAGGACAGCGGATCCATGTTCAAAATTATCAATTTGATGATGGTAAGAAAAGATTAATTTATAAAATACCTAAAGAATTAGGAGGAGATAATAAATATCAACTCTTTAATAAACCGGGTTTAACTTTTGAAGATTTCGCAGGGTTCACTGGAGAATTAATTCCATTAGCTTCAGAAATTACAGCGGGTATTTATTCAGCTCCATCTGGTCCAGGAGGAGTTGCAGTAACAACAGCTTTTGCGGGTGGTTTTTCTGAAATGTTAAGATTATATATTGGTAAACAACTAGGAGTAAATCAAGACTTAACTGATCAAGATATTATTAATGAAGGTCTCAAACGTGGAGCTATATCAGGTGCTGCTACACGAGTTGCTTTTCCTGTATTTAACGCAGCTTCTAAATTATTTAAAAATTTATCTGGAAAAATTGCAGAGAAAATAGGACTAGGAAAATACACAACTGGAACTTTATCTAATAAAGTAATTAAAGATATTCTTTATAATTATAAAAATGGATTGAATAAAGATCAAAGTACAGATGATTTTATAAAACAAGTTAAAGATCAATTAACTAGATCAACAGATGAAGGTGGTGCTGGATTAGATGCTAAAGAAGTAGATAAAATTATTAATAAAACATTTGGAAATAATAATCCAGGTTCTGCTTTAGCTAATATGGAAAGTGCTGCTAAAACAACTCCACAAGGTTTAGGAAGAAAAGAAGTAGGAGATTTAGTTGGAGATAAAGGTAAGAAAGCAGCAGTTGATCTTGAAAAATCTTCAATAGATGCTGTTGATAATGCTATGGAAACAATCCTTGGTGTTAAGTTTAAAAAAATACCAATAGGTACTACAGAAAGAGATGTATTTGAAGGACCTTTAAATATTGCAAAACTTGCATCACAAAATAAAAAAATAAGATTATCTGATGTATCTGAAAAATTAAATAAAGAATGGGATAATTTATCAACTCAAGTTTATAATAGATTTAAAAATAATCCGGAAGAATTAAATTTTAATAAAGTATTAATTAAACTTACAGATAATTTAAATACACAAAACTACGCTGTAGGAAATAATATTAGAGGACAAATTAATACTTTTTATAAAGATACTACATTAAAAATTCCTAAATCAACTGGAAAATTTGAATCACCTGCAAAAATATTTGATGAAACCGCAGCTGCATTAAAAAATAAAATGAATCAATTAAAAGGTTCAGATAATGAATTTGCTAAAAAACAACTAGCTGAATATACAGATACATTTAATACTTTAAAATTTTTAAAAGGTCAATTTCAAACAGGTAAAGAATTTAAATATGTAGATTTAGTTAATGCAAAATCTTTATTAGATGATATTGCTGCAACGAATCCATCTTTACAAACTGCTATTAGTAAAACTCAAGCTACGTTATCTGCGGTATTAGGAACAGCTAAACCTTTACCAGCTAAACTTGCAGCACAACAAACTGCTTACATTAATGGTAAAGCAATGATGAGAGGTAAAGTATTTGGAGATATAATTAAAAAATTAGGTGGAACTCCAAGAGGGCCTATTGCTCAAGCTAGAGCTACACAAGAAGATTTCTTTCCAGTATTATTTGGTAATAAACCAGAACAAAAAGCAGCGTCAGCTTATTTAGGAAATTTTATAAAAGGTAATACTAATAAGCTAGATCAAAGAATGATTAATGATTTTAAAACTTTAATTTATGATAGATTTATAAAAGAAACAACTGGACCTAATGCTATACCCGCTAGAAAATTTTTATCTAATTATAGAGGTTCATTAGAACAAATATTTACTAAACCTGAATTGGCTACATTTAGAAATACAGTTTCTGTTAAAAATGCTATTGAAAGTATTGAAAGAAAAAGATTAACTTTAAATGTTCAAGCTCAACGAACTATGCCTTTACTTAAAAATGTAAATGTAGAAGATATTAATCCATTTATGATAGCAGATGAAATTTTTGGGAATCCTAAATTATCTCCTAAAGCTGTAAATCAATTCTTTAGCTCTATTACTAGAGATCAACAAGATTTAGTTAGAGGTTACTTTATGAAAACTTTATTTGATAAAACTAAATCAACTTCTGGTATTTTAGGTAGAGATACAATTGATGGTGGTAAAATGTATCAATGGTTTAGCGATGGTAGAAATCAACAAGTATTTGAAAATGTATTTGGCAAACAACAAGTTAAAAATATGAAAGTTTTATCTGCTGCATTAGAATTTATGCAAAGACCAGAAAAATATATTAAACCTGGTTTTATGTCAGAAGCAGAAGCTGATCGAGTTAGACAAACTGCAACTCGTATGATCTATGGTCCTTTATCTCATGAAAACGTATTAATTAAAGGTGCTTTATTCTTTTTAAATAAATTAGATACTAAGCTTGGAAAAGAATTATTTGATTATGATTTCTTTTTAGAAAAGTTTAAAAACAGTTACGCTTTTAAATATGCTCCTCAATTAAATGACGAAGCATTCACTAAACTCTTTAACAAATATGATGCTGGTTTCACTCAAAGAGTATATACTGGAACTACAGCAGCGATTGGAGGATCGGGAACTGAGCAAACTTTAAGAGGAAGTCTTGAAGAAGATACAGGGCTTCCAACGCTACCTGTATTAGAAACGATTGCAGCTGTACCTTTTGTAGGAACTGCAGAAGCAACTAAAAATTTTGGAAAAGGACTAAAAAATATATTAGACGCTATTGGCGGAGATGAAACTACTAAAAGACAAATAAGAGAATTTAAAAAGTTTAAAGAGAAAGATATAGAAGGTGCTGCAAAAAAATAAAGGCTGCTACTGTGAAAACTTAGCAATCTGTTGGTTACAAGAACAAGGCTATTTTGTATTTAAAGGTGCACAAACACAATCGGCTGTAGATTTGGTGGCCGTGGATCCTAAGACTTTAGAAACTATTTTAATAGATGTTAAAATGGTATCTCGTAGAAAAAGTGGAAAAAAGAAAGGAACTGAAATAGGTCGTATGGCTAGAATTGATAACAAAAAAATACATATTTTAAAAGTAGATTTAGAAACAAAACAGTGTAGAATAGTAGAAAAGAGATTTAAAAAATGATTTTAAGAAAAAATACAGATTGTATCGTAATTCATTGCGCTGCTACTAAACCATCTATGGATATAGGTGCAGATGAAATAAGAAAGTGGCACATGCAAGAAAGAGGCTTTGATGACATAGGTTACCACTATGTAATTAAACGTAATGGTGAATATGAAATAGGAAGACCAATAGGTTTTCAAGGAGCTCATGCTGTTAAAGTAAATGGTCATAGCATAGGTATATGTTTAGTAGGTGGACTTAGTGAAAAGAATGAACCTGAAAATAATTTTACTTTAGAGCAATTTTTAACTTTAAAAGATGTAATTGAAATGATTAAAAAACAATATCCACATATTAATAAAATTATAGGTCATTGCGATGTAGAAGAAAAGAAACCGCATTGTCCTGGATTTAATGTTCAAGAGTGGTTACATAAGGAAAATATAACATGTGGTTAAGTGCGATTAAATTAGCTTTTGATGCGGGAAGTCATATTTATAAAAATAGACAGAAGACTAAAATGCTTATGTCAGATGCTCAAATGAAACATGCAGAGAAGATGGCGAATGGTGAAGCTGAGTATCAAGGTAAATTATTAGAAGCTCGTCAATCAGATTGGAAGGACGAATTTATTTTGATCCTCCTGTCAGTTCCAATTGTAATGTTAGGCTTTGCTGTATGGTCAGACAATCCAGCACATATGGAAAAGATGCAACTCTTTTTTAAATATTTTTCTGAATTACCATTTTGGTATCAAACAATATTTGTAGGTGTTATAGCTAGTGTCTACGGATTAAAAGCAACTGATTTAATTAAAAGAAAATGAAAGAACGATTAAAAGATTTAATAGCTAAAAACTATAAAGATAAGAAAAAAGAACAAAGCGATCAAGTTCTTTTTAAAAACAGAAAAGAAGTTGAGATTAATGGTAATGGTACTTCGGGCTATAAGATTAAAGAAGGTTCTCAAAAAGGTAGAGTGCTTAAACATATTAAATTGGAGAGTAAAAACATATGAAAATATTTTGGAAATTAGCAGATAAATTTGCTTGCTGGTTATCTAATAAATGTTGGCAAAAATTATACAGTAAAAGAAAATTCTGTAAGTGCAAAGATACTAAATAAATAATTCTTTCCAGTTATCACCAGTTATTTCGTCAGCAAGTTTTTTCTTATTAGATAAAGTTTTAAGTATCTTTTCATCTATTGTATTAGGACATACGAAGTCTATATAAGTTACTTTATCTTTTTGACCAATTCTATGTGCTCTATCTTCAGATTGAAGTCTTACTTCCATATCATATGTATTATTAAAATAGATTACAGTCTTTGCGTTAGTTAAAGTTAGACCGTAACCTCCTGTTCTAGGTTGGCCTATAAAATATTTAATTTCACCAGCTTGAAACTTCTCAACTATTTCTTGTCTCATTTCAGATTCAGTTTCACCATAATAAGTAGCAACTTTACTTGCACCATATTTTTTAGCTAGAGCATCATAGATCATTTGTATCGTTCTTCTAAATGTAGCCCATATAATAACGCCACCTTGTGTCTCTTCAAGGACATCTAATAGTTCTTCTAGTCTAGGATTAGTTCCAGGTATAATTTCTTCTGTACCATCGTCAGATTTAATAAAACCACATAATATCTGCTGTAATCTTAAAATTCGTGTGATTATAAGAGGCGCAGTCACTAATTTTTCACTTTCTAGTTCTAATATAGCTCTTTTTCTAAGTGTGTGATATAATCGTTTCTGGTCACGATTAAGCTCAATTTCTCGTTTTAAGCGAATTTTAGGTGGTAAATCTAAACATTCATCTTTAGTTACTCTAAAGCTATATGGTTTTAATATTTCTTGTAGTTCTTCTAATCTTTGATACCCTACGACTTCATCAAAACTATGTGTAGATGTTCTTCTACGTCTTATAACACAATACGCATTACGATAGGCGTAAAAACTATTTTGTAAAATATATTCATCAAGAAAATTCATTTGTGACCATAAGTCTAAAGGACCTTGGGTCACGGGAGTTCCTGTAAGGACTCTTTTGTATTTAGCCATCTTACCTAATTTAAGAACATTCTTAGTTCTTCTTGCAGTACGATGTTTAATAGTTGTACTTTCATCTATACAAAAGAAAGAGTTACCTGTGTTTAATAAACGGTGTAAATAATTTTTTCCTTTATCTGTAGATAGAGCTTCTATGTTAACAATAAAAAATCTTAACTTTTCTGATTCTTTTAAAAAGCTAGTCAGTTCTTCTATATTCTTTTTAGTTTCTACTGGTGACCAAATACAAACTTTTGAAAACTGGACCACATCTTCTGGCATATGAGTTTTAAACTCAGAAGCATACCAATTACGATACACACCTTTAGGTGCAGCAATAATAGCAGTATCAATACTACCCTTACGAAATAAGTAAGAGATATTATCAATAATAACTTTAGACTTTCCAGTCCCTTGTTCCATAAATAATGCATAAGCCTCCTTATCTTTACTATTCATAAAAGCATCAAACTGATGTTTAAATGGTTTAGTTTTAAACTTATAATTTATATAATCTTCGTCACTAATAAATTTTACTTGCATATAAAACTTTCTGTTTTCTAAATTTAAATTTACTTATAAAGAAATTTATATATAAGTAAATAGTAAAAAAAAGAAAGGAGAACTAAATGGGTAAAGTTTATATCGTACAAGAAAACCCTAACATCAATATAGTTGGTGCGGGTCGTTTTGGCGAATTAATACCTTTGCTTCCACCTGGAAGACAAATAACTTTATCTCCTGCTCCTATCGTAAGAATGTTAAAATCTAAATTAAAAGATTATAACGATAATGACTATCTGCTTGCGATGGGTGATCCTGCTGCAATTGCGATAGCATCTATGATAGCAGGCGATATAAATAATGGTGTCGTAAATATACTTAAATGGGACAGAGAAAATAAAGCCTATTACAGTGTAACTGTTGACATCTTTAACAGAAAGGAGAAAGAAAATGTCTAAAGAAGCTAACTGGATTTTTGATGAAGTAGAAAAGCATCAAAAGAAACAGAAGTTACCAAATGTTGGTTTAGAAGTTGTAACTAAGATTGGTAATAAACTTTTAGATAAAAATAGAGAACTTGCGAAAAAAGAAGAGGAGTTAAAATCTCTTAAAGAGCAAATTCGTGAGATACAAGAAAAAGAACTGCCGGATGCTATGCAAGCATGTAACGGCTTAACACGTTTTGATCTGAAAGACGGAAGTCAAATTACAGTGAAAGACGAAATATTCTGTTCTTTTAAAGCTGATATGAAACCTCAAGCTTTAAAATGGATAGAAAAAGAGGGTCACGCAGAACTAATTAAACATGATGTTAAAGTTAGTTTCCCTAAAGGAAAGTATGATCAAGCTGATGATCTAATTAAGGTTTTATCTAAAAAATTTAAAGATATACCTTACGAAGAAAAAACAGACGTGCATGCTGGAACTTTAAAAGCGTGGGCTAAAGACCAATACAAATTAGGTAAAACATTACCTGAGGAGTTATTTAACGTCTATGAAGCAAGTATTGCTAAAATAAAGCTAGGAAAGGAGAAATAAAATGGCTGAAAAACAAGTAGCAAAAAAATCAAGCACTGATATTACAGTATTAGATGACTTGATAATAAAGACAGCTGGTCAAGGTTTAGAAAACGTCACTAATGACGATATCACTATTCCAAGATTAGCTATCGTGCAGACCAACTCACCTCAACGTAGTAAGAAAGACGAAAAATACATTGAGGGAGCTGACGAAGGTCATATCTTTAATACTGTCAGTAATGAATTATATGCTGATGGTATGACGATAGTACCTTGTGGGTATCGTAAAACATATGTTGAATGGGTACCTAGAGAAAAGGGAGGCGGGTTAGTAGCGATTCACGATACTAAACCTGAGGGAACTAAGACTGATCCGAAAACTAGAAAGTCGTATTTAGGCGAAAATCAAATAGTTGATACCGCTGAACACTTCGTTTTAGTAAATAAGAACGGTGTATATGAACCTGCTGTACTTACAATGACTTCAACTAATTTATCAGTTTCAAGAAAGTTAAATACTTTATTGAAAATGAAAAAGATAAATGTAAAAGGTCAAACTGTAAGTCCACCTTCATTCTTATATGAATTTAATTTATCAACTGTTCAAGCAGAGAATGACTTAGGCAGATGGTATAAATATAAGATAGAAGAAACAGGTCAATTAAAATCTCAAGATACTTTTAAGCAAGCGCAAGCTTTTGCTGATTCAGTATCTGAAGGTAAAGTAAAAGCATCAGAGCCAGTTGATACTGAAGTGGCAGATGATGTTGGAGAGGATTCTGAAGAGGCTCCTTTCTAAATGCTTTACGAAGATTTTTACAGGGTCTTTCCTGGCCTATCGAGAGTTTATGGTCGTTTTGTCGTAACAGGCAAAAAAGGATTAAAGCTTGATGGCTATGGAAAGACCTTTCGTGAACCGTACATCAAAGAGTTATGGAAAGAACACCTAGAGGGTAAGCAACATCTAGGTGTTGTTCCAATTAATGAAGACAATAAATGTAAATGGGGTTGTCTTGATGTAGATGACTACGCAGTTGATTTAGAACAATTATCAAAAGATTTCAAAGAAAAGAATTTAATTATAGCAAGATCAAAATCAGGTGGTGCTCACATATTCATATTTACTAAAAAATTTGTACCAGCATCTAAAATGATTCAAAAATTAAAAGATATAGCAGATGCATATGGTTTCGTTAAATACGATTTACGGCCTCAACAAACTAAACTTATAGATGATAACGATTGTGGTAGTTGGTTAAATATGCCTTACTTTAGCTCTGATGAAACTGATCGTTATGCTTTATATGATGGTAAAGCTTTATCTGCAAAACATTTTATACAGTGGATAGATAAATTTGCAATAGATGATTTAGATGATATTGATTTAAGTTTTATTAATAAAGTAAATGATGTTGAAGATAAAATACCAGGAGGCCCTCCTTGCTTACAGCATTTATTATCAGCAGGAGGAATTGCAGAAGGCGGAAG
>Ga0208644_1002458_pt1 | contig 14796 bp, 11 predicted proteins | sample VirMetDEL_Nov_18_FD_184517 | JGI IMG/M metagenome (GOLD analysis project Ga0208644, IMG submission 184517) | Aqueous microbial communities from the Delaware River and Bay under freshwater to marine salinity gradient to study organic matter... | ecosystem: Environmental > Aquatic > Marine >... | reverse complement strand
ATTACAGGTATTTCCGGGCAAGACGGATCTTACCTAGCAGAATTTTTATTGTCAATGGGATATGAAGTACATGGCATTGTACGAAGAAACTCAGTTTGTTCTAATCAATCCACTAGACTTTCTAGTTGTTATGGTTCGGAAAATTTATATCTTCATTACGGAGATGTAACCGATTTGTCATCTTTGATTAATATTATGAAAGATCATAAGTTTGATGAAGTTTACAACTTGGCAGCGCAGTCGCATGTTAAAGTTAGTTTTGAAGTTCCCCTCAATACATCGGAAGTGACAGGATTGGGTTGCCTAAATGTTTTAGAAGCCTGTAGATTGACATGTCCGGATGCAAGAATTTATCAAGCAAGTTCATCTGAAATGTTTGGTAATGAAATTGATGATGACGGATTTCAGAGAGAAACCACAAGAATGTCTCCCGTAAGTCCGTACTCTTGTGCGAAAGTCTTCGCATATAATGTGTGTAAGAATTATAGAAATGCCTATGATATGTTTATCTCAAATGGAATTCTTTTTAATCATGAATCCCCCAGACGCGGCGAAAATTTTGTGAGCAGTAAGATTGTCGATGGTGTTCTTTCTATCGCACTTGGAGAAAAATCAACTCTTGCTTTGGGTAATTTAGATGCGACCAGAGATTGGGGTCATGCAAAAGATTATGTCAGAGCCATGTGGTTAATATTACAGCATGATGTTCCTGATGATTTTGTTTGCTCTACTGGAAAATCCCATAGTGTTCGGGATATGTGTAAGTATGTCTTTTCAAAGTTTGACATGAATTATGAGGATTATGTTGTCGTGGATCCAAAGTACTTTAGACCAGAAGAATTGAAAGATCTAAAGGGAGATTGTTCTAAGTTAAAAAATACTCTTAATTGGAAACCAGAATATTCATTTGAAGACTTATTGGATGAAATGATTTTGGGTAACACTAAATATCACGAATTAGAAGATCGTGAACTCGTATAGATACTCAAAAGGATTTTAAATTATGAAACCAGAAAAACCGACTATTACGCTGTGTATGATTGTTAAGGATGAAACTCATGTTATCGAAAGGTGTTTGAGATCTGCTGCTCCTTTTATTGATCGTTATGATATAACCGATACTGGTTCCACTGATGGAACTCAGGATCTTATTAAGAAGATTATGGATGAGTTGGGAGTTCCCGGCACGGTTCACCAGTCTGATTGGAAGGGGTTTGGGGATCATAACGATCAGATGGGATCTCGTAGTGAATCTCTGAGAAACGCGGAAACTAGTGGTTGCGACTTTGCTTGGATGATTGATGCAGATGATTCCCTTGAGAGCGGGAGTATGATTATCCCTAATGACATGTCAGTTGATGGGTATTCGGTTAGAATTAAACGGGGAGATTTTGTTTGGTGGCGAAATCAAATTTTTAACCTTAAAAATGCAACTTGGAGATATGTCGGAGTTCTTCATGAATATGCCACTTGTGACAAAGAACAACCAAATTGCAAAAAACTTGAAGGTGATTATGAGTTAACTGCAAGAACAGAAGGTGCAAGAAATGTGGGTATCACCCCAATAGAAAAATATAGCAGAGATGCAGAAGTACTTAAAAAGGCCCTTGAGGATGAGCCTGATAACCAAAGGTATTGGTTCTATCTCGCACAAAGTTACTTTGATTCTCAGCAGTGGGATAAATCGAGAGAAGCATATCTAAAAAGAGCAGAAGCCGGAGGATGGCCGGAGGAAGTATTTTATTCTTTCTATCGAGCAGCGATCATAGATGGGATTCAGAACAAACCTCTGGAGATTATAGCAAATTCATTTTTGAAAGCATATCAGGCAAAACCAGATCGAGCGGAACCTTTGTTTAATCTTGCTAGAATTTATAGATTGAATGGAATGCCCGCAGTGGGATTTATCTATGCCAGAATGGGACTTGAAATCGCTTATCCTTCGAACGACATCCTGTTCATTCAAGATGAAGTTTATAGATATGGTATATTGGATGAAGTTGGTGCTACTGCTTTCTATGCTGGTAAACCGCATATTGGTCATGCCGCTTGTAAAAAACTTTTAGATGAGAACTTAGCACCAGAAAGCGAAAAGCCAAGACTATTAGAAAATATCAGAAGTTATGAAAAAATTCTAGCACAAATGCAGCAGCAGGAAATGCAGCGAAACATGAATGAGCAAATGAAAAAATTTGCAGAAAAACAAAAGAAAAGAGAAGAAAAAAAAGAAAAGAGAGAGAATAAAGTTAAAAAACCGACAAAAACAGCAAGTATACATACACAATATAAGTCAAGAAAAAAGGCTAAAAATTAATACATGTCTGATAAGATAAAAGTCAACAAACTGGAAAAACTTATCCTGAAGGAAACAGTTTCCCCTGAGTTAACAGAGGGAAGTGTTTTCTATCAGGCTGAAGGTACTCCAGACGACTATATTCGGTTGGATCCGGGTATTAGTAGTATTGATGTTTTATCTCCTGAAGGGAAAATAGTTAGACTTCAGGGAAATAAAAAAACACTAAATGAACTTTTTACTATTGTCGAGGAAACAGTTCCATCACAAGAACAGGACACTAAACCTGTTGTCATTGTTGAGCAAGGACAGCCGGGATCAATGGGTCCTGTTGGACCTCAAGGAGTTCCGGGCGAAAAGGGAGAACAAGGTAGTCCGGGAGAACCCGGTCCTGCTGGACCTCCAGGTCCTCCTGGTCCTGCAAACGGACCAAAAGGCGAAGATGGAGAAGAGGGCCCTCCCGGTCCTCAAGGCCCTAGAGGTTATCGGGGAGAGCAAGGAGAAAAAGGAGATCCCGGCGAAAGAGGAGAGCAAGGTCCGATAGGACTGAAAGGTGATAAAGGGGAAAAGGGAGATAGTGTTAAGGGAGATCCCGGTGAAATCGGTCCTCGTGGAGAAAAAGGTGAACAGGGCGCTGAAGGCCCCGAAGGAAAGCAAGGTTCTCCCGGTCCTGCTGGTCCAGTTGGTCCGAAGGGCGAGAAGGGTGAAATCGGTCCAGCAGGACCGATAGGTCCTAGAGGACAAAAAGGTGAAGATGGAGAAAGAGGGGAACCGGGAAGAAAAGGTGTGCCGGGGGAAAAAGGTGAACCCGGTGATTCTAAGATTGAATCTGTGCAGTATCCTTTAGTTTTAGATGAAACTACAAAAACTTTAAGTTTTAGCACTAAAAAATTAGAAGAACTTCTTTCTAAATTCACATCACTTGCACAACAGAATCCAGATTATTCAGGTATCTCTGATTGGTTGGCAGCATCAGGTGGTGCTGTTGCAATCAGAGATGGTAATAACGGCGATAAAATTATAATAAAATCCCTGAATGATTTAATTATCCAAGGCGAGGGTGTTTCGGTTGTTAGGGATAGAGGATCTAATGTAAGAATGACAATTTCCGGGGGTGGAGATGTAACCTCAGTTAATGGTCAAACTGGTGATGTTGTTCTTGCTGGTATTTCTGGAGATTCAGTTTCGAGATTAAACGGATTGACTGGTCAAGTTACATTAAATGCCGGGAACAATATAACAATAACTACCGGAATAGGTGGGATCACTCTTTCATCTTCTGGGAGCGGTAGTGGTGCTACAGGAGCAACTGGTGCTAGCTACAGGAGCAACTGGTGCTACAGGAGCAACTGGCGCCGCTGGTGCTACAGGAGCAACTGGTGCTACAGGAGCAACTGGCGCCGCTGGTGCTACAGGAGCAACTGGTGCTACAGGAGCAACTGGTGCTACAGGAGCAACTGGTGCTACAGGAGCAACTGGTGCTACAGGAGACGGACTCTTTGATACCACATTCGCAACAGGAACTTCACTCGATCATAGTATCAACTTTGATAATATCAACACCGTGAGTGGTGGGGGTAGAAAGTTCCCAGTTCTTCTTGAAGATGGTGGAGTTACCTTTGATTACATTCGTGCCCAAGATATTTTCCTAGACTCCGAGTTTGTCTTTGGTATCAATTCGTTTAGTATATCAGGAGACGCTACCGTTCTGATTGGAACTGGTAATTATAGTTTGACTGGTAGAAATTTGTCTGCGACTTATCAAACTCCCGGCAGTATTTCGGTTGCCGCGGCCGAGGTGACAACCAACGCATCTTCCGACTCTGGATTCCCAGTGGATCTTTCTAGCGGATCTCATACACTGGCAGGTGCAACTTTGATCGCTTATCCTGGCAGTAAAAACTCTTCGGTGACATTTACTCTCGGCGCAACAGGTAGTGATGCGAGTTTTGTAACCTCAACCGACAGCATAACTTTCAGAAACAATAACTATCGCGGAGTTTCTACAAACACAGGATTGACTGGTGGTGGTTTGAGTACTCTCACTGGATTCTTGGATAATAACAGGCAATCTAGTTTCACTCTTAATAGTAGTGCCGGAGAATTTTATTACTACGCATATCCCTCATCATATGGTGAAGCGGACGGGGACACTGATTTTAATGTTGGTGGGTTTGATGGAGGATTTAGTTTGTTACACGGGGGTGCAACTGCACATACGAACAGTGAAGGATTCACTGAAACATACTACATATATAAGTCTAACCAAGCAGGAGTCGGTGAAAAAGTCATCGTGGTTTCCTAATGCCTATTTCTTTAATTGATATAATCAAACAGTCTGGTAGAGATGCCACCAGTGGTGACTTCTTTTTCATGCTGGACTCTGGTGATATTAACTTCAAGGTTCAGGGGATACAAGTAGATGCATCTTTATCACCTGGCACTACAACAGATTTTAAGTACATTGTAGAAGATGTATCTGCTCTCAACGCTGGTTTCGGTACGATCACTGGTGTTGGTGATAATGATATTGTTAGATATAATGGATCTGCCTATGAGATATTCTTAGATGCAAGCAATAAGCAAGATGGTACGATTGTATTCAATGAAGGCGACTCAAAGTTCTATGGTTTCAACGGAACCGCATGGCAAGAATTAGGATCTGGTGCTGGTGGTGGTGCAACTGGTGCAACTGGTGCAACTGGTGCAACTGGTCCTGTTGGTGCAACTGGTGCAACTGGTGCTACTGGTGCTACTGGTGCAACAGGTAATACTGGTAATGATGGACCCAGAGGAAATACAGGTGCTACTGGTCCGCCTGGCCAGGATGGTGCAGGCGGCGGTGGTGCTACTCTTCATTCGGGTGATGGACTTACTCTGTCTCCTGTTTCTGCTGGCGTTGGTTATACGATGGGCATCGACCCAACCGCAATCATACATGTTGCTGGAATCTCTCTTGACGCGGGTGGTATCACCTTCCCAGACGGAACCTTCCAGTCTACTGCATCTTTTGGTGTGGAAGGCGGAACTGGTGCAACTGGTGCAACAGGTGCCACTGGTGCAACAGGTGCCAGAGGTGCAACAGGTGCTACTGGAGCAACTGGAGCAACTGGAGCAACAGGTAATACTGGTAATGATGGACCCAGAGGTGCAACAGGTGCTACTGGAGCAACTGGAGCAACTGGTGCAACTGGTGCAACAGGTAATACTGGTAATGATGGACCCAGAGGTGCAACAGGTGCTACTGGAGCAACTGGAGCAACTGGTGCAACTGGTGCAACAGGTAATACTGGTAATGATGGACCCAGAGGTGCAACAGGTGCTACTGGAGCAACTGGAGCAACTGGTGCAACTGGTGCAACAGGTAATACTGGTAATGATGGACCCAGAGGTGCAACAGGTGCTACTGGAGCAACTGGTGCAACAGGTAATACTGGTAATGATGGACCCAGAGGTGCAACAGGTGCTACTGGAGCAACTGGTGCAACAGGTAATACTGGTAATGATGGACCCAGAGGTGCAACAGGTGCAACAGGTGCCACTGGTGCTGACTCTACAGTTGCCGGTCCAAGAGGTGCAACAGGTGCAACAGGTGCAACAGGACCTAGAGGAACTACTGGATCTGCTACTGTTGACATTTTCTATCAAGATTCCGCACCTACAGGTGGTGCAGAAGGTAATATTTGGTTTAATTCTAATAGTGGTTTGTTCTTTATCTATGTGGATGATGGTGATTCTGAACAATGGGTTCAGATTGTGGGTAGTAGAGGTCCAACTGGTCCCACTGGTTCCGATGGTTCAGGTGGTGGAGGTGGTGGTACTACGCTCGCTGCTGGTTCTGGTATGACATTATCGGCAATCGTTGCTGGTGTTGGTCATACTCTAGGTATTGATCCAACCGCCATAGTTCATGTCGCAGGTATCTCTAGTGATGGTGGTATCACCGCGAGCAATCTTCTCCTCCCAGACGACGGATGGGTGGGTTTAGGATCAAATGTCGCTAGAGTTGAGTTCAACGATGCAAGTCCAGATGTAATTAAGTTAATCTCAAATGGCACCTCGACTAAGGTCTCTATTGATTCTAACGGTTTAGAAACCTATGGCACTAGAAACCGCTTCAACAACGGTATTGTTCATGCTAAACAAGGTATCTCCAGTGATATTGGTCTTAGTGTTGCAACTGGCATTACTTTTGGTGATGGAACCTTCCAGTCTAGTGCCGCTAGTGGATCTGGTGTAACTGCTGGTGCTGGTATGGTCCTAACTGGATCTACTCTAGGTATTGATCCAACCGCCATAGTTCATGTCGCTGGTATTTCTAGTGATGGTGGTATTACTGCCTCTGGTAGAGTGTTTGGTGAATCGGTTTCGGTAGATGGACATCTACTAGTCAAAGATGGTTCTCAACTACAAATTAAACCCTTTGGGTTTTTAGTATCTGCTATTGACGGAAACGGAATTTTTACTTTTGGTAGATACTATGCTACCAGTTATGTCCAATCTGGGTCGTATGTTCACGCTGGAACTGGCGTGTCTCTTGACGCAGGTGGCATTACCTTCCCAGACGGAACCTTCCAGTCAAGTGCCGCTAGTGCTGGCGGAACAGGATACATTGCCGGTGATGGACTCACGCTAGATGTCGCAGGTGGAACCTTTAGTATAGATCCGACCGCCGCAATCCATGTCGCTGGTGTTTCTAGTGATGGTGGTATTACTGCTGGCGGTGCAGTCGTTGAATCGAATGCGGAATTTAGAGATCCAACTGGTTTCGGTATCAAGAAGGTTAGCGGCGCACTTAGACTGACCTATGGTAACGGTGCTGGTGATTATGCTGCTACTGTAAACTCATCTTCTTTCGGTGTGTATGAACCCTTTATCTGTACACAGACTGGTGAGTTTAGAGAGAAATTGTGGTTGTATAAAGGTATCTCAATGGATGCAGGTGGTATCACCTTCCCAGATGGAACCTTCCAGTCTACTGCTCCTAGTGCTTCTAGCGGTGGATCTGAATTTGTAAGTTCACATAATATTCTTTTAGAATTCCCAGATAATAAAGAATATTCTCTTGATGGTTATACAGTTGCTGCTAGAACTTATAATATATTTTATGGTAGAAGTGCTACTGGTGGGTGTACCGCTGATCTTATAGTTGGCGGGACAACACTAGCATCTATAGCAGTCGGGCCTACAGGCGCTTCTGCGACATTCAGTACTGTTGTTGCAAAAGAATCTGAAATCTCTGTAGTAATTATTGGTGTTACAACTGGCACATATCTTCATGATGTGAGACTTGTAGCGGGGTACACTCAATGATAATTAGCACCCCAATGAGTAAATTTCCAAAGCAAGATTTAAAAATCCTCTGGAATTTTCAACACGGAAGATGTGCATTTGACGGAACTACTATTAAAGACATGGCACCACCAGATGGTACTTGGACAGAACCACTCACACTCACTGCTGTAAATGGTGCTACATTTTCAAATAATATCGATGGGTTTGCTAAAGGTGTATCTCTAGATGGAAACATCGACAGATTTGAGTTTACTGGAAATAGTTCATATTTAGATGCAACATCCGATTGGAAATATACACATTTACATTGGTATCGTTTTAGAACATGGGGAACAGACAACGCCAGTTCCAATCCGAATTACGGACAAAATGGAGTGTGTTGGGGTGGAAGTGGCAGTTTGGGTGCATGGTTGACTGATTATCCGAGTCCGGTTGGATTTAAAGCGGGCATCGCAGAAGGCCGAATGGGCAGCGTTCTGTGGTCGGTACTACCTACAGACAATCAGGGACAAACATTCGATAAACCTTCAGACGGTGGTGGGGATGTATTGAACAAGTGGTATTGTGCGATTTGGAGAAATAATTATCCAAATTCACCAGAGGTTTTTTTGGACGGAGTTGATAGATCATCAGATCTAATACTACCGTATCCATCATATGATGGCTCGCTCGAAGGTTGGAACCAACAAGCGACCTCTTATATGGGTTATGGACCAGATGGTTATTATGATGGTGAGATTGGAATGTATGCTTGGTGGACTAGACCACTTTCGGATGAAGAAATATTATTGGCGTATAACTCAACAAAAGGTTACTTCGGAAACAAATAATGTCAATATCAACAATTGTAGTAAAAACTACCGTAACAGGAACAAACAAAGATCTTCTTTTTGGTTTTATAAACATGGATAATGCAGAAAAGAAAATGTTTGAACTTAATCAGAGTGCTGGATATACTGGTACAGTTCTGTATCCATATGTTGAAGGTTATGATCACAGGTATTTACACGAAGAAGAATTATATGATATTTCTGATTCAAGATACATTGACAGATTTGATTGATACATAGTATAAAGGAGACTTATAATGAAATCATTATATCCAATGGCAGACATCATGACCCTCATGACTAAGATCGAGGGCAACATAAATAAACTCGGTGTAATCTACACCTCAGAAGAAGAGAGAAACGCAATCGACGAAGGTCTGATTGATCAGTTTGTTGTAACAGCAGGACAGTTAACCGCTGCTGCTAACGCACTCAAGGGCATCACTTTCGCAGGTTGATATGACACAGTTTCCAAATAGTCCGAGTTTTGGTGATACAGTAACCTTTGGTACTATAGTGTATCAATGGAATGGCGCTGAATGGATATCTCTTGGATCTATTGGTGCTGCAATAGGTCCGACTGGTAATACCGGCCCTGTTGGTGCCACTGGTGCTACAGGTGCAACGGGTAATACTGGTAATGATGGACCCAGAGGAAATACGGGTGCTACTGGAAACACTGGTGCTGACTCCACCGTCCCCGGACCCAGAGGTGCTACTGGTCCTACTGGACCTGCTGGTGCTACTGGTAACACTGGTGCTGACTCCACCGTCGCCGGTCCAAGAGGTGCTACTGGTGCTACTGGTGCTACTGGTAACACTGGTGCTGACTCCACCGTCGCCGGTCCAAGAGGTGCTACTGGTGCTACTGGTGCTACAGGTGCAACGGGTAATACTGGTAATGATGGACCCAGAGGAAATACGGGTGCTACTGGAAACACTGGTGCTGGCGGAACAGGATACATTGCCGGTGATGGACTCACGCTAGATGTCGCAGGTGGAACCTTTAGTATAGATCCAACCGCAACCATCCATGTCGCTGGTATCTCTAGTGATGGTGGTGCTACCTTTGATGGTATTGTGTATGCCAACCGATTCATGGGTTACGGCAATTCTAATACTGGTGTATTAGTGGGTGGTGTTGGACTCAATAACTTTTATATAAACACTAGCGGACAGTCCAGAATGAAGGTTGAGTCTGGTGGTGTTATTGCTTATGTAAAACTTCAGGCAGACGAACTTTTCCATGCAAAACAGGGTATCTCAATGGATGCCCTTGGCATTACCTTCCCTGATGGAACCTTCCAGTCAAGTGCCGCTAGTGCTGGCGGAACAGGATACATTGCCGGTGATGGACTCACGCTAGATGTCGCAGGTGGAACCTTTAGTATAGATCCGACCGCCGTAGTTCATGTCGCTGGTATCTCTAGTGATGCTGGTATTACTGCTGGTGGAGACATATCCGCTCTGGGTGGTAATGTTTATGTTGGTAGTCACTTAATAAAGCAAAATAGTTCTAATCTACAGTTCGCTCCAGCTGGTAGCATGAAGTTCAGTGTAAGTGCAACCCAAATTTCGGCATTTAGTCCTTTCTTGTCTCAATTGCTGTTAACTGCGAACTCTGGTATCACACTTGGTAAAGGTATCACCTTCCCTGATGGAACCTTCCAATCAAGTGCTGCATCTGAATCTGGTGGTGGTGCTGGCACTACCCTTGCTGCTGGTGCTGGTGTTACATTGTCACCGATTGTTGCAGGTGTTGGTCACACTCTAGGTATAGATCCAACCGCCATAGTTCATGTCGCTGGTATTTCTAGTGATGGTCACATGGTCATTCCTACTGGTATAAGTTATGGATGGAGCGATGGTGCTTTCATCAACAACAATAGTGGTACTCTACAATTAGCATCCAGCAGTGGATTTTATTCCATGCAACTGGCATCAAGTAAAGTATCGTTCTATCGAGATGTTTTCTGTGAAGATAAACTTCATGTCGCGGGTGCCGCTGGTATTTCTGCTGATTACGGAATGGCGATAGCGACTGGCGGTATCACCTTCCCAGATGGAACTTATCAGTCAACCGCTGCCGGTGCTGGCGGAACAGGATACATCGCCGGTGCTGGACTCACGCTAGATGCCGCTGGTGGAACTTTTAGTATTGATCCAACCGCAGCGATCCATGTCGCTGGTATCTCTAGTGATGGTGGTATTACTGTTGGTAACTTACATATAGATGGGTATACGATCCTTGATCCTAGCAACACCACCGATTTTGTTACTTTAGGTGCGAACAAAGCCGAATTCTATCAAAATAATGATAGAATGCTTAAGATCAATGGATCTGTATCGGTAATAGTTGGATCTTCCAGTGAGCCCAAGGCTTTACAAGTCTTCGGTACACAGAGTATTTCGGATCTTCTCACCACATCCGCTGGTATCTCAATGAATACCGCTGGTATCACCTTCCCTGATGGAACCCATCAGACAACTGCTCCTGTTACTGGATCGAGTGGTGTCACTCATGTTGCAGGTTTTCTCTTTGATGGTAGAGGGACTACCGTCGCGGCCGCAAAGAAAACTGACATAGTTAGACCCGTAGAAGGGACTGCAACTATAACCGAACTTGGAATTAGACTTCCTGAAGGTGCGGGTGGAGGAACTGCAAGTGCAAGTGTGTATAAGGTAGGAGAAAATTATATCAATGAAAGTGGTGTTTCTCTTGCAGCAGATGGTATTACTGTGGGAACCATTGATCTTGAAAATGGTTTGTATGGAGGAACTGCGTCGGGTGGAGGAACTATGGCATATGGTGATTTAATCTTTTGTGGTGTTACAGGTGCAGGTTTAGGTAAAATTGTACAAGTTTTTGTTACTTACGAGGTTTAGTCATGCCACAGAGAAAATTTTATATTGATCCTTTACACGGTGACAGTTCATATGACGGCACAACTTCTGCTGCAAATATAAGTGGAAGTGTCGGTCCATTTGCATCTCTTACTGATGTTTTATGGAACGGCGGAGATGGTAGCACAAAAGGTGGTACTGGAGATATTTTTTATCTTGTTGCATCAACTGGGGATTTAATTCTTCCGACTGATGGATATTTCAGTTATAGTTTTCAGGACACCGCTCGTTGGGGATATGATACTTATAACGCAATACTGGAAGATGGTTATAAAGTTCCGCCTACTTTTATTGGAGTTGATACAAATTTAGAGCCTTTAGACAATCTAGAAAATTTAGGTAAAAAGGACGCACCGAGATACACCATTTATTGGCATAATACATCCGGTACTCAATACGAGTTTTTTAATGAAAGAGGTACTCATCTTTGGAATAATGTTGCATGGATTTCAACAAGCACTGGTTCACGCAATGGTATGATGTATTATTTCACCAGTGGTGGTAATGGTCCATATTACAATAATTGTAAATTTGATTTCAGTCAAACTCAATCAAATTACAGTGAGACATTATTTTGGTCTTTGAATCCATCTTCATCATTCAAGCACTGCGTTTTTCTCGGCCCGGGTGCCGCATCGGGTATGGATGGAACCAAAATTGGGGCACAGTATGGCCAGCACTCTGATTTTATTGGAAATGTATTTGATGGTTGGGACATGTGCCTAAGGCATATAAGTGGTACAATCGTTATAACTGATAATATCTTTACAAATTCCAACAAAGGAATTTATATGGACAGCATTCCCAGCGTCCAAGGAATTTTAGCCATTTCTAATAATCTTTTTTACAATCTAGATGACAGTGCAATTGATTGTAATAGTCAAACTAGACAGTCAGCGACGATTTATCACAATTTATTTGTTGATGTAGGAGGGTATGGCGTAGAAGGTGGAAGCAATTTTGCCGTTTACACCAGCGGTGGTCAGGGATCCCAACTAGTTAAAAATCGATGTGAAAGAAATGTTTTTCAAAATTGCACACAAGGTGTTTTTGATACTAATATTCCCACCTCGTTTTTAGGGGTGACTGGGGATGGATGTTTCAATAGTTGGGTGAATAATGTAGAGATAAGTGGACTTACACTTAATATGGATTCGAATCACGGAATTACTCTCGAACTGATTCCATCATCTGTTTTTATGAAAAATTCAAAGGATCTTTTTGGTGCAACTTTATCTTCCCCCTCTACCCCGCTAGGTAAATTTTTCAACACCGGAGTTTCTGGGGATTCTTCTGGTGGTGGTTCATCGGAAGAATCTGAACAAGGAAGGATTACTTCATGACAGTTTATTGGGTAGATCCATTGGACGGAGATTCTGCGAATAGTGGAACGACATATACTGATGCTTTTGGATCTTTTCTGGATATATTTGATGGTAGTCTTGTTGGAGGTTTGACACGAGGTGATCTTGTGAACCTAATCGCATCTACTGCCGATAATGTTGATACATCAATATCTGTTTCTGGTAATAGAGATGACGGGAATTATATGGCCAGTTTAGGTCGTGACGGAACAACTTCTTCTTGGAAAATATTTCATGCGGTTAATCCTACAACATTGCAGGAAGATGGTACTAAGTATATTTTAGGAGCAAGAAATGATCAATACGCAACAATGATGGGTGGTGCTGGATGGGAATATTATATTTGGAATAATATAGAATTTGTTGGATTTATGCATAGTTATACATCTGGTGCATACGGTATGATTTTTAATAATTGTATATTCTCTGATGGACATCCATCGATTCAAAATTATACTGGTCCTATACAATCAATGTATGTTGGAAATCAAAATCACAGTTTCACTGACTGTCTTTTTATTAATCGAGGATACAATTCGAATCATGATGTTGGTGTTCGATTTGGCGGCGGCTTATATTCTGGACCAAATCAAGTTTTTAGTAATTGTGAATTTAGAAATTTTTCAGAAGCAGCCTGTATGGACTATAATAGTCAAGAATTTTATAATTGTAGATTCATCAATAATGGTTACGCTTTGAAACCAGGCACTAGTCGTACCAGAAACTCATATAATAAAATAATTAACTGCATTTTTGAAGGTAATGATGTTGATTATCAGTGGCCAGTATACTATGGTGGAATTGAAGCTAATTTTTGGATGAAAAATATTCACATTAATTGCGGTGGATATAACATAGAATTTAACAATAGTGGCACTATGTCTCTTATTAATGAGAGACGACTCAGCAGAAGTGTCTTTAGATCTAATATTTATAAAAATGTTTATCAGAATAGTACATCAGGATTCAATGATGTACCTATGGGATCAACACTAACCTATATTGGTTGGTATAAAGAAGACGGTGGATGGACATCAGGTTCTTTTGGATTGACATTTGATCCCGGAACATCAGGGCCTTCCAGAATGATGGTTGCAACAGGAGATGCAATGCTATTTAGAGTGCAAGATATAGGAACATTTTTAGAAAGTTTTACTGAAGCAGTTGTGCAAGGATCTCCTCCTCCGGAGTTTGGTGATATGTTTTGATATACATAGTAATATTAATAAGGAGATTTTAAATGGCTATTACAGACCCAGAAGCGATTAAATTTGTAAATGAATATATCAGACCTATGTGCGAAAATATTCGTTACTCAAACGCAAGAGGCGCCGACTTTGCAATCAAGTGGGCAGGACTTAGTGGAGATTTTCCGAACGATCCTACTGACATGGTAGAAGATGGTAGAGAAGCACAGGGAATTAGTAGACTGTCTGGTGCAGATATCCAAGCAGTCGCTACTGTGTTTAACGAACTCTTAGGAAATCTTACTCCACAGAGTCAAGCAATCATCCAGAAGCCTTGCGTCCGTCCTTTGATGTATAGATCTGACGATAATTTCTGATATAAATGACAACTTTTCCGCTAAATCCTACAAACGGATTAACCCATTCCATTAATGATCGTGTTTGGAGTTGGAATGGTTATGCTTGGGAAAAAACAAACCAGAGTGGGGGTGGAGGAACTGGGCCCGCCGGACCTACTGGACCTACTGGACCTACTGGTGCCAACGGCATTGACACATACGGTATTGAGTATGATTTTGATACTTCAACAACTGCTTCTGATCCCGGATCTGGAGGGTTTAGGTTTAGTATTGACTGGACAGTGGGAATAATTGGAAATGCTTATAATGCTTATGTAAGTGAGACGGATAATAATGGTGTGGGTATAGATCCGCTTCTTGATACACTGACAGATTCTTCAAATACAAACAAAGCACTAATTGTGCTTTACAAGAAAGGAACACCATCAGTAAATGCTAAGTTCTATGTAACTGGGCAGACTGATAATGGTAGTTGGAGAACCTTAGATATTAAGTATATTGATAGAGATTCGTTTGGTACTGTTGGTAATGGCGATGAAATGATGATGACTATCAGTATTATTG
>Ga0208644_1002455_pt1 | contig 14807 bp, 8 predicted proteins | sample VirMetDEL_Nov_18_FD_184517 | JGI IMG/M metagenome (GOLD analysis project Ga0208644, IMG submission 184517) | Aqueous microbial communities from the Delaware River and Bay under freshwater to marine salinity gradient to study organic matter... | ecosystem: Environmental > Aquatic > Marine >... | reverse complement strand
TCTGTAGCTAGCCTTTAACACTTCGTTCATCCCCTTTTCGATATCATTTTTTCATTTTATAAAACCACACCCCCTTCCTGCTTTCACCCCCACTAAAACATACCAAACACCATTATTCATAACTTGATCGAATTAGATCCTTTTCACATAAAAAAAAACACTAACCACACAATCTGTTCTGGGGTCGGAATTACTACACCCGGATTACACTATACTGTCGCTGGAATTACAGCCACGGATTCAATCAATCACTATTATCTATATGAACAGATGACTTATCATTTGGCACAGTAGCATCATCTGACTTATCACTCTTTTATGACGATGATTATTAAGACTATTATTTATGAACGTCTATTAATATAGCTTTATGATGAGTTAATTCCTCCTATAACAGACATATGTGTTTTTAATGCTTACGCTGGAAATACATCACACAGGCATTTATTAACGTTGCCACTATTGGTATTATAGTTTCTAACATTTTATATAAAAAAAATAATATTTTTATAATAATTGAACAATCATTATAACATTTATAACTGTTTTACTTCATTTGATAGCTGTTTTAACTAATCTGATAACTATTATATTAGGGCATATTATTCTATATTTTCTTAACATATTTTATACATATAATTATTTTTATAACATTCACACTTAATAGCAATATTATTATTATTTTTTAAACAAGTTGTACATTTTTATTATTATAGTTAACTTACTATTTATTAATTACATTACATTTATGTTAAATAAAAAATCAATATATATATATATAAACCTGTCATTCACCCAAATATTCAATCATAATACTGTTATTTGCATATTGATAATATTATGGATAATAAGCGGGTGATCTCCAACTACCAGGATGATATATATATATTTTATCGTTTGCGTTAAAAGTATAATCAACAATTAATGACGTGTGATCAACATGCATTTATATATGATAATTTGTACCATCATATGATCTAGTAATATTATTATAGTATCTGGCCGGACCCATTGAGTACCATGTCGCATCGCTCGTATTATACCTATATAACTCTATAAAATAGCCTACTGGAGAAGCATAATCAGGAGAACAACCCATTGTAACCTTATATTTACCACTGGCGTTAAACTTCAATACACCAGACGATAATGTTACATGATGTGTTCCGTGATCATATTCTACTATATTCGCATGATTTAAATTTCTTACTTCCCTACCATTAACAGTAACTGTATAATCAACACCAGAGGTATCAGTACAACGATCTCTATGATAATAAAAGTTATCAATGGTCGATTTAGCTAGGTAATCAGTATATTCAATACCACTAACAACGCCAGATGAATCTTACTTATATAATTTACCATCTGTTTTAAAGTATAAATAGTTATAATTAGTACTAGGAGCGGGAGTAAGTGACGCTTATTATTTATACACGCATGCTTTTAATTTATCACACGTATATACATCTTAGAAGTCTAAATCAGTTGTTAATGGATTCGTTACAGCACCATCTTATATTTTTTATAATTTTGATTTGTTTATTGTTTAATTATTACAGCAAGACATTTAATAGTAATATATAATGTTAATATATAACATAAAAAATAATATTTTTATAATAATCAACAATAAATAGTGTATGATCAGGGGTTTAATAGCATTTATAACCGCTTTAATTCATCTGATAATTATTATATAGATTAACATAATATATATTATAGTCTTTATGTATAACATTAACATTATTATTATGATTATAAACATTCAGTATCATCACATTCATATTATTACATTATATCCATATGTGCTTATAATGTTTATACGTTTTATTGTAATTGTTCCATTTATTTATTTTATAAATTATATTACTCATAATTAAATAACTCTTAACACACATTAAGTTGTTTATGTTATAGAAACACTAACGCTGCTCCAAGCTGAAAAAACATCTGACAATGTGCCGGATTAATATAAAGCAATATCGACTAATGTATCAGCAGTTGTTTTTATAATACCAGACATTGATGGTGATGCTAAATATTGATAACTCGTTTCTGAATTTTACACTCTAACAGAATTACTTATTCGAACATTGTTAGTTGCATCTCTTATATATATTGATATGTTTGTAGACGGAAGCATACGGCAACCAATAACACCATCTAATTGATATGTGTAGCCACCTTTTAATGTAATTCTACCATATGATGGGGTATTAATAGTTGTAACATAACTGGATGTAGTATCTAATGTAATATGATTATCAGGATCATCACTATTTAATATTTATTAAAATTGACAATGATCACCACCCGAACTTTCAGAACCATTACCAGCTGTAGTACGCACAACTAATGCCCATACAGGTGCTGATTATGTACCACTTGTATTGTCTAATATTGATTATAATTTCGATTTGTTTGTTGTTTAAATATTACAGCAAGACATTTAATAGTAATATATAATATTAATATATAATATATATTGTTTTATAATCATGATGTTAGTTCTAATTATAATGTAAACGGATGATCTTATAGCGATAATAGTCTAAAATTGTCATCCATAAACTATAGTTATATGTTTTATAAATTAATACCATTTTTATGATTAAAGTTAAATTTAATTAGGTTTTCTTAATCATTGAATTAATAAGTTTATATAGTTCTAGGTTCTACTGTTAATGGTATAGAACAACATATATTTTAATAATCTGCTTAAACATTAGGTGATTATAGATTAATATGTATGCTTGATGATAAAACGACATTACTTATATATTCACCAACTTATGATGTAGAACTAGTAGTAAATGCTTAACCATCGGTCCTAAATCCTAAATAACGATATATTTAATCTTTATAGTTATTGAATGCAACCCATCTAAATGAATCGCTTGATGTAACAGTAACGATATCATCAGTAATACTAACATGGGCCGCTGTTAATCCTTCTGCTCTTAATTATGTTTATACTTCTTCTAATAATGCTGATTATGTATAATTTTTTTTAGTTAATGATACAGTGAAGACAAACCCACCTTTATCAAATTATAGTTAATAATAATCATCATTAATATTATCAAATGTATTAAATATTGTTATTTGATTAAATGATAAAGATTTTACATCATTCATCTATCGTTTTAATTCATATCTATAAGTATTATCATTATCGACTTTCACGTTATTCCTTGTAATAGTTAAATATGTATTCATTTAATAATAATAAATAATAAAATATATAATATTTATTAATTTTGTATTATATATAACTAATAAAATGTCATTAGGTTTAGGCACAGAATTAGGCACAACATTCATACCATGGTTGGGTAGCTAGATAACAGGTACATAATAACAAAGCGATCTAACCGGATAAGATCTATCTGGGGCAGAACAACAACGATTAAAGGGTTTATTTAATCAATAATTATAACCAGGCTATACAGGTCCTACCATAGTTATCCGTGACGGTGAATACGTTTAATAAATTCGTTAATAATAATAAACAAGGGGGTCATTAAATAGACCATAAGCTATTATAAATGATAATAATACAGTATAAATGACACCATTACCTGCTACGGGGCAATAAATAATATAATAAAGATAACAATAATAATAACAATAAGAATAATAATAATAACAATAATAACAATAACAATAACAACAATAATAATAATAATAATAATAACCACGTAATTAGGGTTATTTTAATTATGATAGTACTTTACACGCTTATGAAGACTATTTAAATTAGCTATCATTAGATGAACTACATAAACTATTTAGTAGAATATCATTAGAAGAATCAAAAGATGACGATACTGATGTTTAATAATAAATAGATACAGAATTAGGTGCTATTAAGAAGGCTATTGATAGAAAAACAAACAATTAAATATAAGAAGAAAAAGAGTAAGAAACCCCACCCAATGATGATACACATTTTATCATTAGTAATGAACCAGATGATATAGATATGGATGAATAAGGACATATAGAAGTGACTAAGGATGAGGATAAAAAAATAGAAGAAAATCATCATAATAAACCATTTAATAATAAACCAGGAGGTGGTAATGACCCTGACCCTGATCCTGATGGTAATGATCCTGGTGGTGACGATTAAAATGATAATGGACCATAAAATAGGGGTTAAGGTAGACAATAAGCTATAGATTATGGTACTTTAGGATAAGCAGGATTATAAGCAGTAGATACTATTATTAAACATTATTTTGACCACTAAATAGATTAGGATAAGAAGAAACAACTAATTAAGGAAGTGTATGACTAACTTGATTAATAATAAAGAGAAATAGTCATTGTTATATTAGATAAGCACACGCCAGAATAATTGAAAGAATAACCTAATTTATTAGATCCCGATTCCCTCGCTGGAGATCTACTTGAGTTCTGATTTAGATAACATATGTACCATAATTAATAAACATTAAAAACATTAAAAACATATAATAATTAATTATTTTTTAAAATTATATATAACTATTAAATGTAATCAACTATGCAACTACGTGATATGATTTAGGGTGAGATGTCTGGCTACGACCGCACACCGATGAATTCTAACAGCAATTAAGAGACCGGGGGTGGCACGCTTAAACTTCGGTACTAGCATCAGCCCTATATACTAGATTTGGATTCGCTGACACTCGATATGAAAATGTAATTAGCATCCAGCACTAGAGCTTAAACTCCCGTTATCGAATCAGATATATTAAGTGTTACAGCCGCTAGATTCAATAACAACTAAATAACAAACAACAGTCTAGCACCGTCCAACCTATTCCACAACTACATGAAGTATGGATTAATGTCTAAAGATTAGGCAGACAACTCGCTAATCGGGTCATAAACAGACATACTGAACAACATCACACTACAGAACGAGTATGGTGTCGATAACGGCGTTGATGATTACTCCCTTGCTGCATTTAAGAAAGATATCAAATAAGCTGCTGAATTCAAACAAAGATTCTATAATATAAGTGCGGCAGGTGCTGTTGCTGCTAGTACCCAGAATAGAGTATAAGTTAAGGTTAAGGATATATGCCCGGAATTATAGCATCTTAAGTATCTTGATTTGAGACAGGTATCCCTAGAAATTGACTTCAAAATTAATGAAGAATATAGAGTACTTACACAATCATCCGTGGGCACTGTTTCGGCTGTTTATGCTACAAATGTTATGACTTTAACTGAGTTCTAGGTTTATCACAGGAAACTCGTCCCCAAACCATCATTAGGCCCTGAGAGCTTTAAACTGTTCCAATAACCATAGCCCTGCGTCACATACTACCACAAATCGCACGCATTATAAGGCCTCAACGATAATACCACTATTAATGTGAGACATCGATAATTACTAGGCGCTGTCATATTTTTCTAATTGAAGAGTAAATCAGGTACCACATCAGGCACCAACATACCAGCGTTCTTACCCCCTGTCGATGATGCATTATTCTGGTAATAACATCATTCAGTCTTCCTTCCAGCAGACGTTCGGGTGCTTCTTAACGGAAAATCGTACATCGAATCTCAACAAAAACAGGGCTCTAGTAAGAAAAGTGTATGGATGAACACTTAAAGAGCAATTGAACAGATGTTCCCGGGTATGAAGAGCGCTTATGATATGAACCAGTAAACCTATAATAAGTACGCCCATGTTATACCAATTAATCCCTCTGGCTGGGATGCTATGAATCTTATGGGATAAGGAGATGTTGAGTTCAACTTTGATATAAGCCCTCAATTCCAGGATGAAGCAACCGCAATCACTGCCACCGACTATTAAGCAGAAATATATCTGATGTGCTCATAAACCATTATTGGAGATAGGGTTGAAGTTTGAAAAGCTGCTTTAAATAATCTAACCTATCATTGATTATAATTATTATTTTATTAATTATATAATGTTATTAAATGCTAAATCGAAAGACAAACTGTGAATTGTATACTAACATATAATAAGCAAAATAATCACATTTATAACGTGAATAAATAGGTGAAGATGTACAAAATTTTAATAGAATATGTGAAATAAAAAAATGTATCTAATAATAAGATATTCCTGCTAATTTAAAACAAAAATATTTAGATCAACTATAAGAAGAATTAAATAGGACTATATAAGAAGTTGAAACACATAATATTAACTTACCCAAAACTTTACTTAATTATGGTAATGTATAAGTATAAAATGATATAATAGAAAACGATATACTAAAACAAAAATATGTTCAATAATGATATAATATACATATTATTATTACAAATATAATTATCTAGGCGATAAAACATAAAAATATCATTACTATATTATTATTATTACTATATTATTATTATTACTATTTTTTTTATAATTATTATAAATATGACATAAGTTAGAGCACAAGAATAATTAATAGCGGTAAACAAACAGTTATTTGATATGTTAAAAACACCAGGCGTATTTACTAAAACATAATTATAAAAGATATTAAAGAATGCTGATTTAGTGCCATAAAAGGGTGCATTATAAACAGATATTGCTTTATAAATAATAGAAAACTATGATTAATTATAAGCCGGCGATGTTATTAATATTGAGAATAAGTTTAGATAATTTACATAAAGAGCCCGTTAATTAGAAGAATAGGAGAAATAACAACAAAGTTCAATGAAAAGTGAAGAGGACTTATAAAAATCAATATAATAATCAGAATTAGATGTTTTGGACGAGATTTCATTGTTAAAAGACAGTGATTTAGAAAGTTTATCATCATAGATTCGTAATATTGATTAAGTTAAACTAGAAAAATAATAGAAAGGACTGGAAAGGCTAGATAAGTTATTAAATAGCAGAAATAAGAAAGCGTTTAATAAGATAAAGAAAGAGGCAGCCTAAACTAAAATTGTATAAGATATAGTTGATAAAATGATTAATACCATTGAGTTAAAGGAATAACGAGAACTTGTTGTGAAAAATTAATAATTGAATAAAGTATTTAATAAACTATTTAATGAATAAAAAGGTGCCACTATACATAAAACACCAAAAGCTGCTGATGTTATAGAATAAACCGAGAAACCAAAGCGAAAAAGAAGAAATCCGTAACAGTTACTTAGAGAGGCTAATAAAGTATAAGGTAATGATTGTGAAGAATAACCACGACCTAAGATTAGTAAGACGGGTAGACGGATGGTAAAAATTGAATGAGAAATTATTAATATAAATTTATTAATTATATAATGTTATTAAATATGAGTAATTTATTTAAGCCGCCAATGAGAGTGACTGTTGTTGGACCAAGTGGTTGTGGAAAGTCTCATTTAATGTCCGATATATTAACAAACCCTAAATATAATATGATACGTACTAAGGATAACCCTAATGGATATTTTAATATTGATATGGTATATATATTTAGTCCAACTGTTGATATTGATGATTCATAAAAAAAATTCATTAACTTCTTAAATCATCAAAATAAAGAAGAAAACCAATTACTTGATAAAAATAATGTTGCCTATAAATTTGATTATGAATAACAGGTGTTTAGTGATGTATCATAAATGTATAATATCATATAATAATTATACAAATAATAAGTAGAATTAAAGAAAGATAAAAAATAATAACATATGCTGATGATATGGGATGATTTAATCTCGTCTGGTATCAACTTTAGAAATGGTCTAATTCCAAATCTATACACGGCACTAAGACATGCTGATATAAGCGTTTTTAACTTGGTTTAGAATGTAATGGCGATCAGTCCCTAGGTAAGGATGTAACAATCACATTATATATTATTCCGTATTAATTCAATAGACGATATTAAGAAATTATAGAAAGAAACGGCAGGAATACATTAGAAAATATTTACTGATCTATATAGTGAGGCGACTAACTAAGAACATGGTTTCTTAACAATTTGTACAAATGAGCTTGATAACCGTAAATTTATTAACTAATTAGAATATTATTATTAATTATAATGAATACTAAAAATAATATATTACTAATAAATGAACAACATTGATAGTGATACAGCGACTGATACATCAAGTGACTATGATACAGAATAGACTAATTTGTTTGTACGATAATTAGGTAAACGTAATCATATGTATATGTAAAACAATTAAAATTCATTAATATATCCCACGACATAATTTTTATATCCAATCAACAAACGTTAACGGATAAATACATAATCACCATTAAAACGAAGAAATCAATCAATTAATAATAACATACAGATTAAATAATATAGACACCTATTATATGGTAGTAATGATTCATAACACAAAATATACTAAACAGCACTATACCCATAAAATCATTATTATCATTGTTGAAACCATTATTATCACTGTTATATGTCTTTTTTTTATAATATTATATATACCTAATAAATGGAATCCTTAAATGAAAATTCTATATACAAACTACAAAATTCATCAAGGAAAGATAAAAAATATATGTTATTAACGCCTTAAAATAACAAAATACATTTCGGTGCCAAAAATATGAGTGATTATACTCTACATAAAGATTAAAAAAGATAACAATTATATATAACCCGTCATTAAAAAAGGGAATAATAATATTGGTCGCATACTAAAAATAATTTATAAACTCCATCGTATTTGAGTAAATGGTTGCTATGGTCTTATCCTGATATGAAAAATGCTATAAAAAACATTGAATAATAATAAAACATAAAAATATAATTATAATTATGATGGTTGAAATGTACGTGTGCCAAAACGACACAGGTAATTATTTAACAGTATTAGGTATATATAACAATAAAAAATAGTAACAATTTTATTTATATTTTTTTTAAATTATTTATATTCTTAATAAATGATAAACCTCGACGAACAACTTTAAGAACAAAATATTATTAATGAAAATTAATTAATTAGTTTTGAACAGTATAATATAAAAATATATGGTTAAATAGATGAACCATTATTTGATGTTAAATAGATTATGTGTGATTTACTAGGATACACCAGAGAAACGAATTCTAAATGGTATAGAAATGAAATAATGAACGATGAAGTGTACGTGTGCCAAAACGACACAGGTAATTATTTAACAGAATTGGGCCTATACGCATGCTTAATGCTTAGTAAAAAATTTATAGGTAAATAGTTTAGAAAAATAGTATCATAACACTTATAATAACAAAGGCGCGGATTATTATAAATTAAACAAAAATATATAGAAGCTTAAAAAACCGGCTATATATATGCTATTGTTAATAAAAAAGATCATGATACTATATTATATGTAGGGTAAACAATTAATATTGATTAACGATAAAAATAACATATTAATGGTGCTATTGAGAGTAAATAAGTATTGCCAATATATAAGCATATGAGATCTATAGATGGTGTATTATAATATGATGTGATTACATTAGAAGAGTTTCAATTTATTAATGATTAAGATATTAAAAATAAAGAGTTATAGTATATATAATAACATTAAACACCATATAATTAGGAATCGTCTATGTTTTAAACCTGTAAAATATGTAATAAAAAATATTAATACTTTAAATCATATATATTACATGATTGTTAATGATTATGTTCATTATTCTTCTTATTTATCTACATTTTATTCTTCTTATTTATTTACTCTTCGTTTTGTTATCTTACCAGTCTTCATATCGGCTTTATGAGTATCACTGTTAACATTTAATAATTCAACCAATCTGTCTTTACCATGCACTGAAATTAATGTATTTAATGAATCATAATTAACATATTGTTTCTTTTAGGGTTTTACTGGTCTCATATTAGGGAACTGTTAATAAAATTGTTTACAAGCCCTCATCTTTCTAACTTTCTCATTATCAGATTATATACTATCATATATTTTCTTATAATCATCAGTGTCTTATATATTAGTCATTTACTTATAATATATAATTTATAAAATTTAATTAATTCATTCATAATATTTTTTTTATTATTAAATGGGTGAACGTAGATTTTATAAGTGTAATCGCTGCGGGTAAATGTTATCAACTAATAAAGACTCTATAGTATAATAATAATGCCGTAATAGTACGAAATGCACTTTTCGTGTATATTGGAATAATAAAAGAGAATAAGAACGGTTATAAAAATAATAGTAATAAATATGATCTTATAATTTTAAAATAAATTATTAATTAATTAATTATAAATATTATTTTTTATTTTCCTAATAAATGTCCTAGTAATTACAATCAAAATAACTTAGAGTTAATAAGAAAAAACAAACTATAAAATGGAAGCAGTGTTCTGGTGAATCGTGTACCAAATAGCTGAAGGACTCAAGTCGATTTGAAATGTGTTATGATTGTAACTCTAAATAATATCATTAATGCATAAATTATAATGATTGTAGCAGGAAAGTTAAGTTACCATTTTTGCGATGTTGGGATTGTAAAATAGAAAATGATAAATTATATAAAACATGTAATTAATGTAATATAAATAAACATAAAGCTGAGTATTAGATGTGCTATGACTGTAATTAATAAGACAAAAAATCAACTAAATCAAGTGATAGTAACAATGATAAAAAATGAATAAATTTTATTTAAAAAAAATATATTATATATAAACATGTCATATACAACTGATACAGACATAATAAATAAAAATATAGAAATGGGTAGAAAACAGATTAACAGGATTTATAAAACAGAAGAACAAAAACGTTAAGTATTATATAAATGCAATAATGAATATCGGTTAAGGAATATGGATAAAGTACGAATTATTAAAAGACGATCATAATAAAAAAATATGGATAATGTGTTATCTAAAAGTAAAATTTATAGATAATATAGGAGGGAGTTTGATAAATTAATGAAAGAACTACCTTTCTTTGTAAAATCTAGTTATTGAATTATGTAATATTATTTTTTTTATTGTTCATTATTAATGATTAGTAAAATGTTGTTATAGTTAATTTTGAAAAGTGTATAAAAGAACGTATATAAATGTCTACACCAAATAATTAATAATAAAATATTTTATCTCAACCATAAATGAGTAAGTCTTAATTATGGAATAATATAAAATCACTAGCACCTAACCAAACATAGATTAATTGGATTGGTAGTACTAAACAATAAATGTAACAATTTCTTAATAATTTATAAACACAATAGCTACCATAATAACTATAATAATTATCATCTAACATAAGAAGTAACAATGATACATTATGGAATAGACTATAATAACAAAACTTTAGACCAGGATAATTAATAAAAATATCCGAAACAAAAACAGTACCTTTTAGATCTAATACTTAATTACATCATGAAATATGGAAGGAATATGGTTATGATGAAAATGTTGATGATATTTAGATGGAAGATACCTAATTGTTGGATTTGGATTAAGATATTGATGATTTAGAAGATTAGATATTTAGAATTGGTGATCTTAACTGTGTATTATAACCTATTATATAAAAATTTGAATAGAAAGTTGAAAAAAGCTCTTCTGAAGGTGCTGTTAGAGTATATAATTGTATGCTGCGTAAACTTTATGGTATGTAAGATTAATTTAATGAAAATGGTGCTGATATATAATTAATATAAGAATTATCAAACCGTACATTAATTCATATAATAATCTATAATCCCGTGACAGATGAAACTATAGATATATAACCATAATCTAATCAATAAGCATCGTATCTGTTTGAATATATTAATGTATCTATTAATCACGTAGAACATATTGAATCATTATAATCGGGTGAAGAAATAATAATGACCCAATAATAGATAAATGATATGTTTTAATAGAAAAAATAAAATAATGAAACTTTTTATATTAAGTAATCGTGGGATAAAAATAGACCGTAAGACATCATGTAAATTAAATAAAATAATGTTAAATTTATTGAAGAATCATATCAACAGTATAAAGAAGCATTATAATAGTTATAAAATCAATATAACGACTTAAAAATATATATAGATAATTAATAAGAAAGGTTTATATATACTGCTATATTGCACCCTGGTAAAATATAATACTAATAATATAATAATGAATAACTATATCATATTGATTGTAAATAAGGATACACATAACATAATAATATTGAAGATTAATATCGTTTAGGTTTCCCTTATATAACAGACTTTAGAATCGTAAATGATGTATAATTTGCTATAAATCATAATGGTTATTATATGATAACTATTGACTGGAAATAATAAGAAATCATAACAAATAATCAAAAGCATATATAGCAAATGTTATAACCATCTAATATATAAGAACCAACACAATATACATTTATATCTGCTTATATTAAACTATTATATAATAATGGTATTTAGATGAAAATTATATATGGTATGTATGGAAAACATAGTAAATCTATATAATATGAAAATGATGCATTATAATAATATCACGGCAGAAAACCTTATTATATGGATGTTGCTGTTAATTCGACTATGAGAGATACAACCATTGTATAAAAAATATATAGTAATCAGAAAAACTTTATGCAAATGATAAAAAAATAGAATAATGATATATAAATATACGATAATAAAGACAATACATATTCAATGACATTCCATAGAAAATAATAAGAAAAGTGGATGACATCAATGCATGTATAAGCTAGTATATTATAATATTAATAGATGAATGTATTATTATAATTATTTGAATATAATGTTGACGATATTGTATAAGTATCATGTGACGACATATATATTAAAAAATCGGCTCATAAAAATATATTACCAATGTTTAGAGAAAAACCAACCGATTATAACGTTTTCATGACATGTTATGAGTAATCATCTGATATTTACTGTGAATAATACGGAAGACCATCAACCAATCAAATTATGTTTATAACGGATGTTGGTGAAAAATAAGAAGAATATCATTAATATTAGTTGCATTTAGGTTAGGGGGGTTTTGGAAAGACTCATAAATAATAAACAGATAAAGGTAATATTGGGTTATACTATTTATCATAAACGAACCAATTAGTAGACGATTAAAAGCAAAAACATAAACAAACAATATCAATGACAGATGCTATGTTTAAAGTAACAGATATTAAGAAAAATATTAAAATAACACCTAGTTGTATCATAATTGATGAAATAGGTTTGACTGGTATTTCAATCATTAATCATTTAAAACATAATTATCCATAAGCTAAACTATATTGTCTGGGTGATAATCTATAATTAATCAATAAATAAGAAGATTAATTTAATCCCGTACATTATGATATTGTTATAGATAATTATACTACTGATTACAGAACATAGGATAAAAGGTTATAAAATTTAAAAAAAATCGTTAGAAAAGCATAACAACAGGGAATGAGTGAATATGATATATATAATAAAATATTAATGAAAACTATCAAATAAATAAAAAATAGACAGTTATAGGAATAGTATAATACAAACCATATAATTGTAACAGCACTTAATACTCAAAAGGATAAGTATACATAATTATTATAAACCTAAAAAAATATAAAGTTATTAAAACATTCACTAAGGATAACATAAAATATAATTGTGGTTAAATAATGTATGAATTACCGTTTGAAACTAAGAATATATAGTTATAACATGGGTATACCTGTCATAGTCTTCAAGGTGCCACATTTAAGGGTGAAACTATGTATATAACAAAACCACCTAATCTTAAAAAAAATAATGAATCATTTATAGGATATTGTTATACTGCTATTAGTAGATGTTCTAGTTTTGATTAATTAGTATTATTATAATGAATTGCTCAACTAAACTTCAAGTAGGACAGGAGTTGAAGTAAGTAGTTCGCTTAATAATTGATGTATTTTTTATGTAATATATTATAATTTTGTTAGTAATCATATACTATTATAATTATTACACTTTCTCAATGAATTTTGTTTAAAAAAACCTATTATATATAAAATGCCAAATAAAACCATCATCGATTGCTAATATTGCCAATCTAAAATATAGTATTGTAATAGATTAAAGCATTATCAAACACGTAAATGCTAACACGCTAAACTATAAAATTAATAATAATATGGTATTGAATTACCTTGTGTATAAGCTGTGACATAATAAGATATAACATATGAAAAAGGATATAATGATGAAGAATATATAATATGTTAAATATGCGAAAAACCAGAAATATATATAAAAAATAATTGGCACAGAAATAAATGTAGATAATGCGAAAGATTTAGATAATAAAAAGATAAACCATATTATATATAAAAAGGTAACACATAATGTTTTGATTGTAAATCTATGACAACATAAGATAGAAGAAGGTGTTACTGTTGTTATTAAATATATAAATAATAATATCAACAATAGTATAAACATTATCTATACTTAAAATAATAACTAAAATTAAGACGCATAAGATAATTATCTATATATAATATGAAACATGATATATTACCATAATTAATATAAACATTGTGTAATCATTAATTTGAAGAATATGAAGTATAAGAATATTAAGAATGTAGATGTAATAAATGTGAATCGTGGGGCGGTTGTAGTGGTGAATATTATAAAGGTACATATATATAAAGTAATGGAGGAGGGTATGTAACTATAAAAAAATAAAAATGTAAACTATGTTAATTAATTTAAAAGTGAGTGTGTGGTGTGTTTTTTTTTATGTGAAAAGGGTCTAATTCGATCAAGTTATGAATAATGGTGTTTGGTATGTTTTAGTGGGGGTGAAAGCAGGAAGGGGGT
>Ga0208644_1002454_pt1 | contig 14809 bp, 30 predicted proteins | sample VirMetDEL_Nov_18_FD_184517 | JGI IMG/M metagenome (GOLD analysis project Ga0208644, IMG submission 184517) | Aqueous microbial communities from the Delaware River and Bay under freshwater to marine salinity gradient to study organic matter... | ecosystem: Environmental > Aquatic > Marine >... | reverse complement strand
AAACACAGCATCTTCCATTGCAATGACAGATAGAACATTTATCTTTGCCATATTAGCCATAAGTCCAATCACATGATGGAACTGGCCTTGCATTTGGTCGAATGCAAATCTCTTTGCAACGACAAACCTTGGTCCTGATTTAAGAGGATTAGGAATAAAATCTAATATAACTTTATTTTCAGGTAAGAAAATATAAGTACCTTCTTCATCATAGTATTCTGCTACAACTTTACCTGTACCGCTTTGGTTAGCCCAAGTCTTATCATAACTAGACATATAAGCCATAGTGTTATATTCACTATCAACTTCATCCATAATGACATTTTTATATTTTGGATATATCTTAGCTAGTGTTGTATGAGGAACTCTTTGTACGACAGCTAGTTCTTTAGGTTGTTGGCCTTCGCCAAAATATCCTGGATAACAAAGATATGGGTCTTTAACTTCTGCATAAGGATAAGGAATACCATTAGCATCCTTCTTTTCTTTTAGTACCCATACAACAAAACCATATCCTGGTAACCATCTACCAACTTGTGGTAATTGTAAATCTACTTTTTGTAATTCATCATAAGCGTGTATTATTCGTTCTAATTTTTCTGCACGCTTTGTAGCTCTCTCGCTATCTTTATCATTGAAGATATCAACTTTTAAATCAGGTGCTCTACCTAATTTTTGTGCAAATCTTTCCATTGCTGAATGTAATAAGTTAGGTGCAGGTATTTGTTGGTAATCCATATCTCTCATTGATTTACCTAATAATGCTTTTATACCATCAGCACCACCATTCATAATGGCTCTGATTTTATCTTTTTCGGCTACGACATCTGAATGTTGTTGTCTTAGTTCGTAGACCCTACTGTAAACTTCTTCTGCTGTTTTCATTATCTCCAACTGTCAATATCGATACTACTACCTTCGTATCCACCAAAACTTGGTTCATATTCAAGTCCCATTGTAGCAAGTCTTTCCTTTTGTAACCTACGAATAGTTTTCATAGGAAACCAACTTGCCATAACTAAGTCTGATTTTTGCCCTACACTTCTACTCTTGTTCTGTGCAGAACTAAAATAAACCAACTGACTTTTATATAAGTTTACCTTCTCTTGGGCTTCAAATCCAAGATATGGTAAAGAAATTAATTTGTCAGCAAACAATGGTCTCATAGCTGTAACACCGAAAATAGGGTCATGCTTGTTACTATATGTTTGAGTTCCTTCTAAAAATATACCATGTTTTCCTGCAAAATCTCGTATTGATTGGTCTTGTCGTATTGCTCTCTGAAAACCATTCTCTTCAATAACCCAGTGGGCCAAATTGTATTTAGTGAACCAGGTTTTCATAATTGCTAATGCTTGCGGAATACCACCACCTAAAGAGTTTTCCATATCAATCATGTACATCTTGTTAGATGATTGGTCATAACCCCATAAGAATGCTGCTTGATATCCAGTTGATGCGGGGTCAAGTCCTGCAATTAATCTAACTCCTGAAGGAATATGTCCAATATCTCTGCTTTGGTCTCTACAGCTTTCTATCTCTACGCTATCAAATAAAGCCATACCATCAGGCATTGCCACATTAAGATAAACCATTTCATAGATTGCTCTACCACCAGTAGTTTCAGCTCCTGATTTTCTGTCCATTAACCATTTGTAAGTTCTCTTACCTGGCCATAACATACAATCAACATGTTGTTCATTATCCCAATCAGGTAAAAGACATCCAGTATCGTGTGCTTCTTCTACTATGGTGTGCCAACTTTCATTGTCTAGTAGATGTGAATATAAATCATCATAATGTTGCCTGGAACCAATAACAACCATAGCTGTATGTTCCTCTTTACGAGATGATAAAGTTGTTGTCCACCAAGTTCTAGTGTTTTCTCTTGATGCAGGTTGCATAGTAGAGGAGTGGTCCTCTAAGTCATCTGCAATAATAATATCGCAGTCTCGGGATAAAATCTTTCCACCCCTACCAATACCAACCATGGTAGGAGACTTGATACCAGTAACAGTACGAGTACCGACAGTAAAGCCATTCTGCGACCACGCTTTTCCCGCTCTGCTAGTTGGTTTAAAGCTCTTTCCAGGTGGACATAATTCTTCGATGAGTTTTTCATTATTCTCTAATTGGTCTATTACTGAAGATACTGCATTCTTAGCAATTTCTTCATTACCACCTACCCATAATATTCTAACATTAGGGTTCTTGATTATAAGCCATACAGCAAAATGAATTAATAGGTCTGTCTTGCCATGTCGAGGTGGAGATAGTATCATCTGTTGATTTCCATGTTCAATAGCTTCTAAAATAGATTTAATCCAACGAATATGAAATTCAGGTGTTTCGTAAGGTTTACCTTGTTCTGTCTCGAAATATCTATCTCTAAAAATCTTAAAGTCCGCTAATGACTTTTCTGCTTTAGCAGGTAATGTCCAATTTTCTGCTCTCTCTTTTGTCTCCATATCTTCTATCCATGCGGCATAGGCATAAGACAAAGCAGCTTTTGAACATCCTAATAATTCTGCTGCATCTTGTTTTTTTAAATCTCCTTTAAGAATTAATGGTCCTAAATCTTTAGCAACAAGTTGTTCATAAACCTCACCTCTACGCTTTTGTACATTAGGTTCGGCAACAGGTTTACCATCATGTTCAGGTTCATATATTGCACCTTTTTGTTGTGCTGCATATTTTTTATTGTGATAGGATTTAGAACATTTTGGTGAACAAAATTTACGAGCAGAACCTTTTAATACATTATGACAGGATTGTGCGTAACAAAGTTTAACTTTGGCCATTATATTTTTTTCCAACAAGTATTACAGACACTATGGTCATCATCGTATTCTGTTATTTTTTTAGAACAAAACATACAGTTGCCTGAAAAAGGTTTTGCTACTACATTACCTTTATCAATTTGTTTATCCCAGTAGGTATCTAATCCTTCACTTAATTGGCTCATTTGTTATATCCTTTACACTGTTTGTTTAAACAAGTCGTTTTAGCCCTTTTAATATCGTATGTTAAAGGAATACCACATTTAGGGCAGGTTATTTTTATCAAAAATTTTTTTACCACATTTTGCAAGACCAATATCTAGGAGTAGTTTTATCACTAGCTGTATCGCATTTGTGTCTAGCCCTAAATGATTTTCTTGCTTCGGGATTATTTTTTCTAATTTCCATGTTAGGGTCGCCAAACATTACCTTTTTAACTTTGTCGCCATCCTTAACATAGACCTTAAATTTTTTACGACCATATCCAGGTTCGCCTTTACTAATCCTAGAAGGACTATCTAACTTAACTGATTTACCTTGATATGTAGCCATAATTATTTTTTAGTATATTTCTTTTTCTTAGTAGGTTTTTTCATCCCTTTTGGATATCCAATTCCTTTTGGCATTATTTTTGTTTCCTTCCTGCTTTACGCATTGCAATAGCGATAGCTTGTTTATGTGAGTAACCTTCAGTCATAAGTTTTCTTATATTCCTGGCTACTGTTTTATCCGAGCTTCCACTATATAAAGGCATGTCATCATAATAACACAAAACTCCACCGAAGTGGAGTTCTGTCGTACAGTCTGTCCATTTACTGTAATCGAGTTAGTAAGCAGTTGTTTTACCTTTCAGGTAGGTTATGCAACCATTTTCCTTATTCTCTAGGTCCTCTCACTCACTTACTCTATGAAAGAAATATGAAATATCAAATCAACCTACCATCAGTTTTCAACACACAACTGTCATTATTTATCTGATGAAAAGCGTTCTTTCTTTTCATTTTTCTAACTTGTATCCTCATACAAGTCCCTGGAACTTTTCCAGGTATATATATATTATTATCAATTAATTTTTAGGTGGGTAAAAAAAATTTTTTTTAATTCTTCTTCCATTTGTTCTGCTTCTTTTTCAAATTCTAAATCCTCTTCAGGTTCATCAGTAACATCAATATTATTGTGATAGGTTCTATTATGTTTAATTTTTACTGTGCCAGTAACAAATTGATAGATGTGCCACAATTCGTGTAATAAAGTTTTTGTGTATAATTCATTATTTATTTCTTTATCAATATAAATAACAAAACTTCTAGGTCTATAGTTATAGTCATCAATATATAATTCTCCATAGTTGTCATTAAGTTTTTTTCTTTGAATAGATATATTAATTTTATGTTTAGGTAAATATAGTTTTAAAAATTCTTTTGCTAGTTTCATTCTTCTTCTGCAAACTCCTGGCATACAGGACAAAGACCATTAACTAATTCATCCTCCCAAAAAGGATGCCAACAATTATCACAATCAACTACAGGAATTGCCATATAGAAACTATAACATAAAGTAAAGACCTCGGTTGCCCGAGGCCTAAACTTAACATACACAATAGAAAGGAGGACCTAATGAATAAACTTTGAATGTTTAATTAGTTCCAATTCTACTTAAATTATAACATAGATTATTTTTAATGGGGTAGATTTAAAAGTTAAGGAGGCATTAACAAAAAAAACTACCCTAAATGATTTTACTATATTTATTTTATGGTATAGTTGAATATTACAAACACTATAGATTGCAGGCATTTAGAACAATCTATACGATAAGAACCAAATGTAAGTGGACTTGCCTGACCATGGTAACTAGCGTAAAAGGCTATTATTCTACATTTGTTTAATTGCTGCGATATGGAATTAATTCGGTTTGGGAGGGCGTAGCACAGGGTTAGAACCTTTCATTATCTTAATTCAGTAATAACTTGCTAGTAAGAAAACAGAGGTGTTTTTACTTGTAGTTAACAGTATATTTTTAAAGGGTACACATATAATAATGAGGGTGTCAACCTTAAACCTCCCCTATGTTTACATTGGCTTTGGCGATGGTTTTGGTAAATTTTACCAACTGTATGAACAGCTTATATGTTAGAAATAACTCATTGTATAAACAAAGTGAAAATAAGTAGTATAGAAATTTGAACAACTACCCCCCGAATGTTTTACAACTAACTTTTCTTTGGCTAACTCTTCTAAAAGTCTTAGGCCATTTTCAGCATCAAAATGAGAAACTTTTTTTATTTTTTTTTAAGTTTTTTTTCGCACTCTAAATAAGCCTATAAACACTGGGGATATTAGGAATATTTTTTCTCTAGTTATTCAACAGTTGTTGACAAGATAAAGAAACACCCCTATAGTTAGATTATAACAAACACATAGAGAGGCCCTTAACTCTTATAACAAAGCTAAGGAAAATCGGCAAGGCAAGTACAGTCAAAATCGTGTTCAACTAAATACTAAATACAGCGATAAGACCCAGTGAGAAGGCCCGAGTGTAATCGGGAAAAACTCACCTTCGAGAGAAGATTGGTGGAGACACATAAAACAACCCGATAAGCGAAAAAAGCGACATTATTGATTTAGATTGGAGCTTTACAGACCTTATACCCTTACTAGCTGTACGCACAATCTAACTAGCCCCCTTCATAAAGTGTTTACAATTCGGTGAACACTTTAATTGAGGAGGCAAAATGATTGAAATTAAGTTAGGTAAAGACAGAACAGTAACGCACAAAGTTACAACAGTAACGAAAGACAATGTTAAAGAATTAGTAAAAGAATACAATTACAAAGCAGATGTTTTAAGTGCGAATGGAGTTCAGAAATTATCTATTTAATGTAATTAGCTAACTACTCTTTGTTTAAACAGAGAGTAGATAGGTAGTTATTCATTAACTATCTTCAATAGTTGTTGACAAATACCATGTTGACCGCTATTGTAAATACATACACAAAAAACATAGGAGGCAAAGTTGAAAGAATTACTTTCAGAAAACCCAGTACACGAAGGACATCGTAAATTATACGAAGGAAATCGTGAGCAATGGTTAAACGATGTTGCAGATTTTATCTATAACAAAATCGCAGAAGAGTTCGTACCAGTAGTACCGAGAGAAAATATCAAACTATCCATAGGCTTTATGCCGAATGGAGCAGGTGGTAATGCAATCGGTGTATGCCATTACGAAGGCCATAGTAAAGGTAACTTTAGAGAAATCTTTATTAAGCCAACTTTAGGAGCTAGTACATTAGTTGAATGCATCGAGACCGCACAAGTTGTAGCACACGAGGTAACACACGCAGTATTACCTTCAGATATTGGACATGGACCAAAGTTCGCAAGAATAATCAAAAATTATTTAGGAGCTGAAGGCAAACCAACAGCGACAGTTGCAGGACCCGCATTCACACTATTTATCAAGGACTTCATCGAAGAGTTAGGTTATTTACCGCACTCAAAGATGATAGAAGATACAACAGGTAAAGGTTCTACTACAGTTGCAGTTCGATGCACTGGAGCAGAGACATGCCCAGGTTCTAGCGACAAATCCCTAGCACAAGGATGGGGTTTAATTGCAAGAGTTTCGATTGCAGTATTCAGAAAAGTTGGAGACAACTTCAGATGCATGGCTTGTGGTTCTTCTACAGTTGTAGAGTTACCCGAGAGATTACGCAAAGATTATCAGTAGATATCTTAGACAGCTTGTTTAAACATCGAGCTGTCAAAGATACTTATAACAATAAGTACACAATCAAAGGAGGCAGTATGGAAACATACATAGTTCAAGCTAGATGCCATATCAGTCAGTACACCGATGTATTTACTGTACAGGCAAACAGTGCAAGCGATGCTGTTGAGAGATGGAGCAAACAACAAGCCCTAATCGGTATCACTACCGAGTACAGGTGGCCCAACCCAAGAGCATGCAAACTAGAACACTTCAATCCAACTCATGTTCGTGTGGATAATATGCCCGCAAATATGAGAGCCAGTGGTAACAATACCGATGGCCATGAGATTGTTAAGTTCAGTGAGCTAACAAAATCAGAGAGGCAAGAATATTTAGAATGGTTACAAATTGAGCGGACTTTTGACAGAGATTTCAAGAGAGAGTACGCCACTGGAGTGCCCTTCTAATTGATACCTAGCTAGAGCTACTTGTTTAAACAGGTAGCTTTATGGTAAGTATCACAAGGATATTTACTCAACAATAGAAATATAGGAGGCAAAAGATGGAATACAATTTAAGGTATAACATTGGTAAATCAAAGTATGTTGTTAATTTTCATAATGGAATGAAAACACATAAAGATGGAAGTAAGTTCTTCGATATTCAAATATTTAGTAATAAAAAGAATAGAGATAAATTTATAAAATCTTTAACAACACAAGGATATAAGGAGGCAAACTAATGCCAACTTATGTACAAATTGGAATGAAATATACAAAAGAAAAAATCAGTAGAGATTTATTTGATTGTATATCAGAAGAAATATTAATGATAGATACAGATACATCGCAAGTAGATGCATCGATAGAAGAAGTAATTAATAAATTAAAATTAATTACAGAGAGAGTATAGGAGGCAAAATGCAAAAAGCATTAAATTATGAATACGAAGTAGAAGAGTATTCAGAAGATACAAGACAATATCGTATTGAATGTAATACGAAACTAACTAGAGAACAGCTAACAGAATTACAGAATTTAGCATTCGGTAATCAAGCAGGAGAGGAAGTTGAATATCAGTTAAGCGATATTGATACAAAAGTAGAAGGACAAAGCCAAGATGAGAAAGTATTAATTACATTCTTAGGTATTGACTATGGTGATGATAGCCAAATCAATATCAGTGGTGATGTATTAGAGGAGGCAAAATGAAAATAAAAGGTAAAGATATTGTTCGTGTATGGACTAGCGATGGCAGAAATAATAATGCTGTATGGTGCGAAACATCAGACAAACAATATTACAAAATAAAAGCAGGTGAGTTATTAAAAGCATTGCAAACAGTGGATACTTTTAATACAAAGCTAGCAAGAAAACATACATACTTAGAAATAAGTAATGAAGATGTAGAAGATACACAAGAGGAGGCATAATGGCAAATTTATATAAGGTAGTTTACACACAAGAGAGTGAGGCTTATGTTAGAGCAGATAGCGAGGATGAGGCAGTAAGTCTCGTATCAGACTACACCAGTAATGGTAGTAGCAACATGCACAACATAAGATTAAACGAATGTGGATGGACTGTAACAGAGGACTTAGGAGAGCTTAAAGAGTTAGATGATAATGATGAGCGAACACAATTCGATACACATGTTACATCTAATGATTGTAGTTTTCAACAACAAGACCAGGACTGGTTATTTTATAACTAATCCCAACAGGAAAGTCATTCGGGGAGAAATTGCCTTGTCTCCCCGCTTGACTAATTGTTTAAACAAGGCAGAAATATCAAGGAGGCACAATGCCAAAACTAATTGAGATAAAAGATGGAGCAAAGTACACAACAGATAATTTCAGTGTATGGCTAGAAGTAAGCATCGATGCAGAAGATGAAGATAGAAAAGTTCTTATTCATCCAAGTGCATTCGATAGCTTGACCAAAGCAATGGCCAAAGCAGAAGAGATTGCAGGCCTTGATGGGGACAAAGCAACAAAAGAGTGGGACACATTCGTGTTATCACAAGAATGTAAAGGAGCTAAGTTTGGGAGAACAAGTAGATACGCAAACCAATAAGCAGGAGATTACCTTTAAAGTTACGAAGGTAATAACTTATAGATACGATTACCCAATGACAGACAATGAGCTGTACGATTGCAGACAAGATGCAGAGAACGAACACAATAGGTTCATGTCTCAATGGTGTAATCATAATGATGCTAAGGAAACTGGTTCAGAAATCCAAAGCATCGAAGTAATAGAAGGTGATGGTGAGAACGACTGGTTCGAGTAATCAGTCAACTCACTGTTTAAACAAGGAGGAATAATGGCACAATTAGTTATACATGCATACACACAAGATAAAAATAACCCTAGCTTAAAGAGCCCGCAACAATTACTTGAAGAAGTAAGCAACTTTTTAGGTGGTTATGTAGCATGGGTAGATTTAGTTGATGAAACTAATGAAACTACATTTAAAAGAGATGAGGATATATGTTAAGTTGGCAAGGACTTGTCATAATGTTTATGTTTGGGGTACTCATGACCATGACTATAGGTGGTATGGCACTGATGTATTCTGAATGGAAACTAGAGCGAGCAAGAAAAGAAGTAGATAAAGAAATATTAAAGAAGTTATTTGGAGGAGATGATAACAATGGTGGACTATGAAGAAATAAAAGATGCAAAAGTAGTATCTATTTGTTTTAAGTTTGATGTTTTAACATTCAAGAATGGAGACATTAAATGGATTATGTTCGATAGCAAAGAGAGAGCACAAGAAAAACAAGTAACAGAAGAGCTACAAGAGCCTACTGTTTTACAACACTTTAATGTTGTTACTAAAAACAATGATGGGTTTGTCTTAGAGTTACAAGATGGAATAGAAGTAAGAGCAGTGAAGGTAAGCAATGGAAAAGATGTATAGATTATTAAATCAATACGCCCTAGATAAATTAGAAGCCCTTGACCTTCGTGATACATTCACGAAGAGATTGGGGTACAAGTTTGCAAGGAAGATATTTGATATATCCTTCGTAGAACTACATGGGTATAGCCCTTATGACATTGGGAGGTTAGAAGAATGGTAGATATAGAACAAAGAATAAAAGAACTGCAAGACCAAATTGATGGATACCAAGCACAGCTTGATGCTATTAATAGAGCTATTGTAGATGCTAACAATGAACAGTTGACTACCTTGTTACATACACAAGAGAAAATACATGACAATAAAAAGATTGCATCCTTACAAATAGAGATAAAGCAAAAAGAGTTAGAGCTAAAAAGACTGTACGAGAAGTACGACCTTGTTTAAACAATGAGTAGAATATCAATCAATACTTGTTTAAATTTCAACACCTGTTAAACTATGGGTATGAAATACATTGTGAAAAGTGTAAGCATCTTTGACAATAGCGTTATGATGTGGGAGTTCGACAATGAACAAGAGGCCAAGGCCAAAGTTAGAGAACTCAAAGACACTGGTTCAAATTATTTTTTGGTAAAGATTTACCAATCAATAACCGAACAAGTATAAGCATAAATTAAAGAGGAGGCAACATGCCAAGCCCTGGTATTGATTTCACATCTCCCGATAGCATTAGGAATTGGGCAATACAATTAGCTAATGCCTGCGGTGGAAGTCAAATCTTATTTGGAAAAATAAAACCTGCGAATGCAATTAAAGCGAATGCTTTACTTGAAGAGTTCGCACAAGCATACAATACACAACTAATAGAAGGAGCAAAGAATGCCGAAAGCGGAGAAGAAGAATAAACTTTTAACAATAGAAGTTCTTATTGATGAGAGTTTAGAAAGAACAGCAGAGCAAAGAGAAAATTTTCTTAAAGGATACATATCTAGTATCCCTGGATGCAAAGTTGTAAATACAGATATAGAAGATGCGGAGGTGATTAACATTGGAGCAAACAGTATTAGCAACGAATAATCTTCGTGGCATACAGCATGAGATTAATCGAATGCAAAAAACGCTAGAAGAAAAACGAGACACAAGAAAGAAATACATCACTGCTTGTTTAAACAGTGGCGTAAAAGTTAAGACTATTGCAGAGATATGCGACATATCCCTAGCAAGAGTATATAAGATAATGGAGGACAACTAATGGACCAAGAAATCCAAAAGAAACTAACTAAGAACTTTCCTAAGGAAGTAGTTAAAGATGCACCTGTAGGTAAGTTCGGTTCGTATGTACCTCATCACATTTACACACAAAGATTAGTGGATGTGATACCTGGTGGATACGATTTTACATTCGATGAAATACGAGGCAAAGACAATGCAATTATCGGAGCTAAGTGTTCATTGTATATCAAATCTACAGAACAAACTATACAAGAGGTTGGCGATGTAGATATGAATGCAGTCAATAGAAATATTACCGAGAGTGAGTTGCTTAAACTTGCTGTATCCGATGGTATTAAAAGATGTTGCATGAGATTGGGTATCGGTTTAGAGCTATGGACCCAAGGAGTTAGTGAAGAAGAACACTACAGAGACACAAAAGCACCAGTTGCTAAACCTAAACCAAAAGTAGAAGAACCTAAAGCAAAGTTCTTAGATGAGGACCCTAGCGATATGGTAAACAGATTGCGTGAAGGCCTAGCACATCACGAGAGCGATGAGAATAAACGAAAAGTTATTAAGGATAAAGCGTGGACTGATTGGAAGAAGGCGGGCAAACAAACTAATGTATCCGACTGGACCGAGCAAGACTTCGATGCGTTCATGGACTTATTCGTTGAGTATCAAAGTGATAGCACTTTAATAGAGGACTTAGAGGAAGTCTTTGAAGGTGGTGTAATTGATAAAGGTAGCAGACCTATTATGAATTGCCCTGGTTGTGGTAAATCAGATGACATTACTGACAACAGAACAAGGAAAGCCGAGGCCCCCGAAGGTAGTGGTATCAAAAGAATACCCGACTTTACTTGCCAACAAAACAATCAATATAATAAAGATAGCAATGGTTGTGGATGGGGTGGATACATTGGTGGTAAAGGTGAGAAGGAAGTTCCTAGCGAATGGCTTTAGAAGAGCCATCAATTAATGTACAAAAGTTAAAGGCAAAGCTACAGAAAAGATATCCCGATTATAACTTTGATGTACCTGCTATGCCCGATACTACTTGCAGGATGAAAGGCAGATGCCCTTCATCCAAGCAAGTGTACTACGATAATGATGGAAACTATTTTTGTGGACAGCAAGTTGAAATTGTTACTGACTTGCGTTCTATGAAAAAAGAAAAAAGAGAATGCGGTGCTTATCTAGTAGACTTATCTATAAGAATGGCCGAAGAAAAGAAGAGAAGAAATGATACCCCTCTTTTTTAGCATTCTACCTTTATGTGTTACCCCCATCCAAGAGACACCCGAAGGAATACACAACTTCATACACTGTTTAAACAGTGAGAAGAAAATAGAACAAGTAATAGAATGGGAACCTTTAATCAGCAAATACTTTGAAGAAGAAGATAGAGCTGAAGCATTACTCATTGTATATTGTGAGAGCGGAGGTAAGCCTAATGCTATTGGTACTAATACTGATGGCACCAAGGATGTTGGACTATGGCAGTTCAATGATGATACCTGGAGTTGGCTTACCCCTAAACTCAAAATCACTAGCAAAAGAACTAACCCTGTTGTTAGTACTGCTGTAGCTAGTTGGTTATATTACAACGATGGTAATCACCATTGGAACCCTAGTAGTAAATGTTGGAGGACAAATGCAAGAAATTAAATTAATGGACTTAGAAAAGACAAGACAATGGGTTAAAAGTCGTGGCGAGAACAGCGAGCTGTTTAAACAATACGCATCAGCCCAACAGTTGCTTGTTGCTTTGAACAAGAAGAGAATATGGGAGGAGCAAAATGTCGGAGAGAAATAAGAAGTTCGATAGAGATTACAGTAAAGGTATCGCAATGGAAAAATTGTTTGATACTTTTATGATAGGTTATCAAGTCGAAATAAAATCCGAAAGACATATATGGGAGAAAACAAAAAATCATTTTGTTGAGTACAAATACCTACCTTATGGCAAAGAAGATATACCTTCAAATTGGGAGGACAGTGGCATAGCCGCAACTACTTCCAACTATTGGGCCTTGATGCTTGTCAATGATAAAGAAGAATGTGTTGGATGCTACTTTGTTTTAACCAGTGAGTTAAAAGAATTAGCTAAGAAATATTGGAATGATGACAAGCGTAACACACGAGGCGGAGATGACAATAGAAGTAAAGGCATACTAGTACCAATAGAAGAGATTGCTAAGTTAGCCTATAATCGTTAGGTTATTTCTAACTGTTTAAACAATGACTGGGAATGAGGGACCTCTATCGTTTATTAACAATGTTAATACACCTGGATGGGACCAAAGCCCAGTTCGTTGTGTAAAGTCAATAGACTTATCTAATGATGGACACTGAAACCAATGTCTATCACCCTGTGTTTTAGCTCTAAAATGATGGTAATGAGCAGTAACTAATATTTCTGCTTGACCAACTGGAAGCCATCCATACATCTGACCCTTCCACCAACTCTCTATTTTAGCTTCAGCATTACCCGAACCATTAGTCATGTGGCCATGTGTGAATGCACAAGTTTTACCTTTTATATCTAATGTTAAGTGATATCCTTCGGGTATAATTACTTCTACCTTCTTATATCTTTCAGGATTAGCCTGAAATATCTCATCCATTATTTGTAAATGCATTGTATCAGAGTTATCTAATCTACTTGTAAGCACTTGACCTTTACTACTTCGTGTCATTTCACCATGGTTTCCTGGCACACCTGTCAATATTATCTTATCTGCATGTGGTAAGAAGTGTTCTACTGCTTTGTAAATCATACTTCTTGCGAGTGCATATTGTTCTAATAGGTTGAGAGAAACATTGTGTGGTTGGCTGTCGTAGAAAAATTGTGTACAGTTTTCTGTGAGGTCGCCCATTCCTATTAGATATACCTCATCAATTTGATACCCTATTTTTCTATAGTTCTTTAGTAATTGCAATCCATCTTGTAATGCAACATCAAATCTTTTAATTGTATTCTCAACTCCATAGTCATCCTTGCCCAACTGCCAGTCAGAAAGAAAAAAACAGAAGGCTGTATCACCCTTGAATAGATTATGCTTAGGTAATGATGGCTTCTTAGCTGCTTGTTTAAACAAGGTCTTAAAGTATTTATCTCTTGCAGGATTTTTCTTTCGTATAGTACCTTTAAATGCATAAAAGGTTTCTACCCTGCCACCTTTAAGCTGTGCATTCCAGGAAGATACCTTTAAAATTCCATCAATCTCATACTCTTTAGGATTGAAACCCCATTGTTCTAGTATCTTGTCGTAGTTTCTGTGGTAATTAGGGTCGGTTCCAACATGAGTAATCTCACCCGAACCAGTTTCGTTACTGAACTCTGCATTAGGTTGCCATCCTGCTTTATAAAAGTTATTAGCATTCTCTACTGGAATACCTTTAGATTTTTTATTAGGCATTTTCCACCTTCTTTCTATCGTACTTAATTATACAACAGATATTGAAGTAGTGGTGTATTTACTTGCTTGATTTTATAGGCTTTGGAGCTAATTGTTTCTTAGCAAACTCTTTAACTACAACCATAGCTGCAGATGCACCTGACATAGCAGCTAACTGCCATAGTTCAGCATTAACATTTACTAATGGTCCTACTGTAAGCACTCCTAAAAATGCTTGAACAAAAGTCCAAAGAGTTTTCTCTATCATTGCTTTATATTCTTCGCTCATTGTATTATTCTTCCTAACTTTAGTTTGTTCTCTATGTTTTCTAGTTTAGCAATAATTGTATCTAATTTCTTTTGAATAAACTGTGGATGTATCATCTCTGCACCTGTTGCATTAGATAAATCTTCAGCAGTTATGTTAGTAGTACTCTTTAATAATGAAGTATCTACTTTATCCCATTCAATAATCCATTGTCTCCAGGCATCACCAGGACAAGCTGTTTGTTTAAACGAAGAGTGTGGTCTTAGTTCACCTTTGACTTGTTGGTAGAGCCACTTAACGCTTTCAATAGCTTTAGCTGAAGGCTTGTCGGTAGGATTGCTACCACCCAACCAACACACAGCAACATAATGCTTGTTATTAAAGTTAATTTCTTCCCTACTATTGCCACCTTGTGCAGCACTTCTGTTTCCCCAACCTCTGCCTTCATATATCTGACCTGTATCTCCTACTAAAAAATTATACGCTATGTCGTTCCAACCTCTATCGTTTTGATGTAGAGCTTGTATCTTTTTAACTTGATCCATCTCTGCTTGAT
>Ga0208644_1002452_pt1 | contig 14813 bp, 9 predicted proteins | sample VirMetDEL_Nov_18_FD_184517 | JGI IMG/M metagenome (GOLD analysis project Ga0208644, IMG submission 184517) | Aqueous microbial communities from the Delaware River and Bay under freshwater to marine salinity gradient to study organic matter... | ecosystem: Environmental > Aquatic > Marine >... | reverse complement strand
TGGCGGTGGCGTTATGGGCCACACCAACGGAGACAACGGTGAGGACACGATGACGTTCCACTACCGCTCTGAAATCGCCCTGATCACTCGCGCTGCTAACCAGCACGTCCTGATCACTGGATAATAATAAGAAGTGACGAGAGGGGGCTTCGGCCCCTTCTCTATAATCTTCACAATCTTTTTAATTATGGCAGACGCTAACACAAACAGAAGTAATCACGTCTTTCCTTTGTACCTCAAGGCTGATTCTGTTGCTCTTACCGAGGCCGCAACTGGCAACTTGGACGTTACTACAAGCTACATTACTTTTACTGCAGACACTAGTACCGATGCTGGGAGTGTTGCATTGACTCTTCCTGATGGGACTATTGCAGGTCAGGTTATGGTTCTCAACACTGTCACTGCGGATGCAGGTGATTACTTCACGATTACAATCACTTCAGCTATTGACGCTGATCATGATCAACTCGTTTTCGATGCTGACGACGAACAAGCAACGCTTCTTTGGAATGGAGAGGCTTGGATTGTTATCGGCTTGTCTGGAGCATCAATCTCCTAATCTATATCTGTAACTGAGGGGAGAGAATGGCTCTCCTCTCTTTTACTTCAATTACATGAAAAAATTCTTCTTATTTAGAAGGGAAGAGCTAAGTCTCTCAAGCGTAACCGCCTCCGACACGGGAGCCGGAGTAAGCGTATTCGCAGTGCCAGCCGACAGCTTGGCTTTTGCGTCAGCCTCTAGGGGGCTGGTAAAGCTTACATTCAACGACGCGTCGATATACGAAGAGAGCAACCTCACCGACGGTGAGTCAATAGAAAAGACCACGGTAACGATACCGTGCGAAGAAGGAAGGGAGTTTGAGCTGGTTGAGACGATACTCGCAAACATAGGCAGGGAAGGCGGCCGCACCGTGATGCATTTCGATGCGGTTAACACTCAAGCCACGTTCAGCTCCGCCTCGTTTGACGATCAGATAAGCTCGAAGGTATCTATAAATCCCATTAAAAGGATTACGGGGCTTCCGAGCACTCAGACGTTTATCGGCTCCGTAGGGACGGTAGGCGCCGACATCAAGTCGAACGTCATAGCCGACATAGATTTCGGCATCGCAGAAAACCTCCCAGTGATAGACTACAATCACGAAGATTTGGAGGGCAATACGGTTGGGGGTCAGGTTAACTCTTGGTCCAACGCGGGGACAGGAGGCAACACGTACAACATAGGCTCTAACGTAGGTACTCCGACGTATCAGACGGCTAAATCAGGCATAAGCACTTTCACCGCAGAGCTTACCGCGGCAGACCATTTCGTAGTGCCTACGTACACGCACAGCGGACCGTACGTTGTGTACGCCGCTTATAGGCAAGCCAACAATGAGGCGCACCCTTTGTACGGCGACACCGCTGGGGAGTGCTTTGGTTTTACCGCAGGCCAAACAAAGTTTAGCAGCACGGGGGTCATTGACAAAATAAGGCCGTCAGTCTACATGAACCTGAGCGTAAGACATGCCGGATTGTACGGGGCCCCCGCTTATTCGGAGCTTAGCGAGAAGTACCCTAACCTAGATATAGATAACCCAGAAAACCTTCTCGTGTTTGTCGTCAGAAGGGATGACGTCGGAAACATGTTCATGTACGATAGGCACGGGGATTTGGTTGCTACCATAGACGCTAAAACGCATCACACGCTCTCTGACGCCAGAATAAAGTATACGAACGCCACCGACGGAAGAACCGACGGCGACTTAGAGGTAGAGTGCTTGGGTACTGTAAAGTCACTAACGACCGACTCCTTTGTCGGAAACATAGCCAGATTCGGGATTATTGACAGGGATCCCGGTTCGGCATTTTGTAGTAAATTAGCGCAAGATCTATTTAAATTCTATAACGACTAATTAAATGACACAACCAACTAAAAGGGCTCCCGGGCGCCCTAAAGCCCAGCCGCGCGTTGAAGCAGTAGAAACAGTTTCCGCGCCAACCAAGAAAGCTGCTCCTATTAGAAGAAGGGAGGAGAAATCAAAAAACTGTGTTTACGAGGTGGTTTCTGGTGGAGGCATCGTTTGGATGTTGCCGCAGTCTGGAATTACGGTATTCGACAAGTCGAAGGGAGAGGTTAGAGAGCTGCGCTACTGCCCTAACGAGAACTCCGTTTGGACCGACGAGCAAGGAGCTAAGGCCCTTAAAAAGTCGGTCGTGTTTAGGGACGGGATGCTTTTTGTGAGAGAGGACCAGCCTAACCTCAAGAGCTTTTTGGACCTCCACCCGCACAACGTTGCCAACGGAGGGTCTAAGTTTAAGCTCGTTGATAAGACTGTCGACGCAGAGGCTGAACTTGAAAAGGAATTCTTGGTGACCGACGCCATTACGCGCGTCAGAGACACCGACATCAACGACTTGCTTGCGGTGGCGATCTACTTTAAGATCAACATCAGCTCGCCAGTGTCTGAGATTAGACGCAATCTTTTGAATATCGCTAAGTCTAATCCAAGTCAGTTTATGGAGGCGTTTGACTCTCCTTCGGTGATGGCGAGAGCTATTATCAAGCAGAGCATTGATTACCAAATACTTAAGGCAACCCCAGACGCAGTTAAGTGGTTTGACTCTAACTCACGCATTGTGAGCGTCCCTTCAGGTCAGGATCCAGTTGACATTATGGTCAGGTTCTGCATGACAGAGAAGGGGGCTTCGGTCCTATCGGACTTAGAGGAAAGACTCGAAAAGCTCTCCTAAGGATAAGGCCCCGAAAGGGGCCTTATTGTTTTTGTATATTTGCTACATGATAAGCGTAATAGAAGTATATAACGCGGTTAGGGATATAGCCAACAAAGATCAGAAGGGCTTTGTCACCCCTAGGGTGTTCAACTCTTTTGCTTCTATTGCTCAGCAATCTGTTTTCAATGGAATATTTGCTGGCTTGGCGCCTGCCCACGCGCTTAGAAACAGAGGCGGGGATGCCGCGGGCGGCGACTCTGCGCTAAGGGGCATCAAGGATGACGTTTCAATCTACGTCACGGAAGCCATTTTGAGCGGCTCTAGCGAGCGCTCGTTGAACTCAGACAACAACCTTTTCTCGAAGCCAGACGACTTCTTCAAGTTAATTTCGCTTCGCGTAAACGACGAAGAAAGGACCAGCGTAGCCCTTGTTTACGACCCAGAAAAGATCGGTTACATCATGGGAAGCCATTTGTCGGCCCCTGTAGAGCAGTTTCCGGTGGCGCTCATGGCAGACAGCATTGAGTTGTTCCCGTCAGACATCGACAGCGTAATCATGACGTATTACAGGCAGCCGAGCTCTGTGACCTACGCGGGCGTGTTGAGTAAGGCTAACCTCCCGAAGATCACGGTGGACGAAGAGGATAGCTCTGGTTTCTTTTCAATCGACGCTACGAACACATACAATTTCGACCTCCCTGAACAATACAAGGATCAGGTCATTAACGAAATAGCTAAGCTTATAGGGTTGCGCCTTAGGGACGCGCAGCTCTTAGGCGCTCAAGGCTAACAATATTAAGATATGGCGTATCAAGACGTTTCTAGCTCGGGGATGAACTACGTTACCCTCGATCAAGTAATAAGCAACTTCAAACTGTCGCAGGACTCTGACGACTACGCGGCAAACGCGTCAGACGTGGCCCTGCGTAACCTCGCCTTGCGCGGGATTAGAGAGTTTGGGTTTGACGTTTCGGCTAGAATCAAGTCCCTAAAACTCACCATAGATAAGACTAACAATACGGTTGCGCTGCCTGACGATTACGTTGACATGCGCAAGATCGGGGTCGTGGACACTGACGGGATTGTGCGCACGTTTGTTCAGAACAAGAACATCAACTACTCTCGCGCCCTAGACGGGACGGCTACTGATGATAGTGCTGAAGGCCCCGTGCCAAACGAGCTGAACCTGATCAAAGATAGGACCGACTCAAAAACATCCACCACGTCTTCGCTCTCGTCTGATGACGATTACGACTTCTTCATCTTCCAAAACTACCTTTATCAAGGCGGTCTCGGCCGTCTGTACGGCGTCGGAGGCGGTCGTGCCTCGGGAGAGTACAGGCTGAACCTCGATCAGAACAGAATCGAGCTTGACACGAATAGCGATTATACCGAGGTAATTATTGAGTACGTAGCGGATGAGGCTAGGTCAACCAACCCAGTCATTCACGTGTACGCGGAAGAGGCTCTCCAGTCTTACATATACTACAGGATCTGCGAGAGAAAGGCCAGCGTCCCCATGGGGGAAAAGCAGCGCGCACGCACTGAATACTACAACGAAAGAAGAAAGGCTAACGCTAGACTCAAGAACTTCAACGCCGAGGACGCACTTAGAACGATTAGAAAGAACTTTAAGCTCGCACCGAAGTACTGATGATTAGTAAGATACTACCAAGGAAACTCAACTCCTCACAGGACTCTAGGCTTTCTGACGCTACAGATATGCGTGACGCGGTGAACGTCACGTCAAGCGAAGACTATAGAGATGGTGGCGACGGGGGCACTGGAAACGGAGGTGTCCTTAAGCCCGTTAAAAGCAACGCGGAGCTTACGAACACCGTATTTACCGACGGAAACACCCTGAGGGTTATTGGTAAGGCGATATGCGACAAGCACAACGTCATATACTTTTTTGTCGTCGATGAAACCACCGCCGCGAACAGCGGCGTTTACGCGTACGACCCAGACCTGTATTTCAGCGGGGACGGAAGAGATGAGGACGATATCGTGGCCATATACACCTCCGCTTCGTTTGGGTTTCAATCCAACTACTTTGTTAAGGCCGACCTCACGTACGTCCAGAAGAAGTTCCAGTCAGGCGATTCTCCGAACTACGAGTCTACGCCGATCTTGTTCTTTACGGATAACAACAACGAGCCCCGTAAGCTAAACGTCCTTAGGGCGTACTGGGGCGACGCAAGCTATGCCGACGGTTCTGACGCAAAAGTAGACTTTATTACGGCATGCCCAGTAACGCCAACCATGCCGCCTACGGCTTCGTTTTCTGGCAGCGGGAACTCTACGAACGAGTTTATTAACGTGAACGGGTTTCAGTTCGCGTACCAGCTCATATACAAGGACGGCAACGAATCGGCCATCTCAACTTACTCAGACATAGTTGTCCCCGACGAATACGTAAACCAAGGGGTGAAGCCTTCGGTAAACGTAACCGCGTTCGACACGTGCAACGTAGCCATACCGGGGGATCACATTAACGCCGAGGTGGGTACGGTTAGGATACTCGCCAGAAGGGGCAACGACGGGGCTTGGCAGAATATACACGAGCAAGACTCGCCTAACGCCAACGGTTTCACTTACGCGTTTAAAAACGACACGGTCGACACGTCGGTAGCAACCGAAGACGTAGCTAAACAGTTTACGAACCTCCCTAAAAAAGCGTACACTCAGACGATTATCGGGGACAGGGTTATGTACGGGAACTACGTCGAGGGCTTCGATAAGGTTAACGCCAGCGCCACCATAACCGCGGTGTCCCAAGAGAGGCCCGCCGACAACCTGTCTTACGACATTAAGGTTGAGCCGGCAACATGCCTCGGAGAGCTTGACGAATACCTGAGATGGCAGGTGGAGAGGTTTAGTGAAGTCGTAGACTACGATGACGTAAAAAGAGTGTTTAACTACGATAAGAGCGTAAACAAAAACACCGCGTTCAGGATTAACGTAAGTCAGGACGCCTTGCCAGAGTCAATACCCGTCAACAGGACGGTAAGCCTCTCGTTCTCTTTCAAGCCTCAATCTAACTTCCACCTGTATCAGGCGAGGAACGGCAACGGGTATCACGGCGACACCCAGCTTGGAGGTTTTTACGGCCCGCTATACCCTCCCGCAGACACCACGCAAGAAGAAGCTAACTTCAACAAGGTTAGGTTCAACATGACCAGAGAGCAGGCGGGCTATTATGCTGACGAGTCTAACAGAAGACCGATTCATGCCGCGTCAGCGTCTAATAATGTTAATGGAGGTTATATTCATCCGCTCGACCCGTTCGGAGCCGCTCTTGCCACCGATCTTGAGCCCATACCATCCGCAACGTCAACGCCTTACAGGCAGCTTACCCCGAGGGGGTTTGGTCAAGTTGTTTGGAATTATGAGGTTGGAGATACTCCGGCTTACGATGCCGTTTCATACGGGACTTCGGCCTTCACCCCTCTTGTGATACCTATGGACGGGGAGGCTAACATCAACGTGTCTATGTCGATGACCATAAACGACATAAGCTCTTCATACCCAGAGGCTGACGATATACCGACGGAGGTAAATAGGGCCGACATTGCGTTAGCCATAGCCAACTATCTTTCTACGGGCTCCGTAGGGACGTTTACCATCGGAAACACCTCATACACTGCCGACGAATTATTTACCCCCGCAGACAACGACAACGTCGACGAGAACGGATGGTTTTTTAACCTGTCGATAAGCAGGGGGCTGTCTAACGGGGATAGGTTTTCTTCAACGTCTAGCTTTGCCAAAACAATTACGCTGGCCGGAAAAAAGGCCGTTGGCGTAAACGACCCGCTTGGGAGCGCCTCTCAAGATATTAGCGCGTCCTCTGCCTTTACCCTTAACGCTGCCTCAGTTAAGTTTAGGTTGTTCAAAGACAATTCATATAAGAGGGCTGAAAGGCCTGTTAACTCAAACTTAGACCCCGGAGACCCTGACTACAGGACGCTTTCTGGGGAGGGGTATTCTAACGACGACCAAAGGGTTGGGCTGTACGTAGATTCTATAACCGATGCGTCGTGGATGACTTGCATTAAGCTGCCCACCGCAGACGCGAAGTGGCAAGTCTTCACATACCCTCAATGGAATGTTTCGAACCTCATCCATAACGGGGACCCGAACAGAGAGATTGGTTATCATAAATGCGACCCGACGCTGTTCCTTGGCTCCACGTCGAATCAAGACGAAACATTGCCCATGTCCCACTGTAGGGGGAGGCTTGGGGGCGGGTCTGCGGCAAGCTTCTTTTCTGGCACTTACGAACCTTCGGCAATAAATTCAGAAGCCAGAATTCCTCAAGCCACGATAGACGCGCTCCAAGCGGCAGGCGTCACGCCAGAAGACGCAGGGGCCATGAGCGCGTTCACCCTTGTGGACGGCGCTGGCTTTGGCGCAAGCATGGTGGGGTCGATAGAAGACTCGACAAACAACCACGACACGTTCCCCCTTATCCTCGATTACTTTGGAGAAGTGGACGAATCATACACGGAAATAGCGGGAGGGTTTAATCTTGGAACGTGCCCAACGGTTACAACCGCCCAAGGCGGAGCCGTAGGAGCGCCGTTTGATGAGGACGGAGATTATAGAAAAGGCGGGTCCCACTCACCTCTTCTTTCGAATGAAATAAACACCAATAATTTATCGGGAACGTGGTGGCGCCTAATCGGACTGGTTGCCGGAGACCTCGGCCAAAATGAAGCGTTTTATGTGTTCCCAACTATGGGGATAACAGACCCCGACGAAGACAGCTTGTGGCCGCAGTTCTCAAAACTAGGATTGGCCGCAACCGACTACTGGTTTGGAAGGAAGCTTACTTCGGCCGAGGTGACGGAGTTTTCAAGCTCCGTAGGCTTTGACGACAACTTGGGGAGGCGGTCGTTTAAGACGTCTGCAAACCACGGCTTCGGGGTCATATACTACGACCATAGGGGCAGGGCCAACTCCGTAGGCAAGATCGGGACGATGTATTCGCCTCCGTATCACACGAGAGGAGAAGGTTCGGATTACATGGGCGCCGTAGAGGCGAGGATAACCCTTGCCAACGCAGCGCCTAGTTGGGCTGAGTATTTCCAGATCGTTTACACTGGAAACACGACTTACTCCGACTTTATTCAGTATACGGCTGGAGGGGCGTTCGCCCTTGCGGGTGAGACTGGCGACGAGTCGAACAACATCTACGTCTCGCTAAACTACCTTCAAGACAACATAGACGTGTCTTACGCTGGGCAGTACGGGGCCCGAAGCGTCGACGGAAGCGATCAGCTTTACACGCCGATACCCGGAGACATCCTTAGGGTTATATCGTACTACAACGCGGAAGGCGTTCGCACCTTCCCTCAGTCAGACTACAGCTTTGAAGTCGTAGACTACAGGAAGCTCAACAGGTCTGAAGACAACCCGTTCTTCAACCAAGACAGCACCATCGACGACGGTGTTCACGGGGCGCAGACGGGTGCGTTTGTGATAATCAGGGATAACCCGGACGCGGACGGCTTCAGTTACCTAAGCGTGCTCGAAGGCGGTAACGCCGCGGAGACACCGTCGCACCTTTGGAACAACAGGACGGTGATTGAGATTTGCCGCCCAACCGACGCCCAAGCGGAAGAGAACCAAGTGTTTTATGAGTCTTCTAAGGTGCTGCCCATAGCTCAGCACTCCAACACGATAACTTTTGATAAAGGCGACGTGTGGTTCAGGAAGGTCCCGACGAACCTTTCGAGGAATCAATCTGGAGTTTATTTGAGCCTTGTCGACGAAGACGGGGGCGGGACGCCGAACCTGAGGGATTACTTCCTTGAGTCTAAGACGTTTAACGACAAGGTCAGAAGGTCTGACGTGTGGGGCAAGGGCAAGATAAAGATTCAAAACCCCGACGAGCACGAAGTCAGAAGGGAGGCCTCTATTACGTTCTCGGACAAGAATAACCCCGCGTCAAAGTTCTTGAGGCTTACGTCTTTCAGTCCAGCCCAGCTGCAGTTTAAAGACCTTCCGCTTGAGCACGGGGCCATAAACTATTTGGCCAACCAGCAGGATTCGGTCCTTTCGATCCAAGAAAACAAGACCGCCTCCGTTCCGTACAACAGGAACATCATCAGCACGGCCGCGGGCCAAGACTCTCTGATAGCCTCCGCCAGCGTCCTCGGGACCGCCGTATTCTACACGGGAAAGTTCGGGTGCGACAACAACCCAGAGTCCGTATGCGAGGTCGACGGGTCGGTGTACTTTGCCTCGAAATCCAACGGGGAGGTCTATAGGTTCGACCCTTCGGGCGGCGTCGCCGTCATCTCCGACGCGGGCATGAAAAAGTTCTTCAGGGACATGTTTAAGGAGGCCATGGCAGACGTTAGCACGTACGGAGACGTAAAGGTTGTGGGCGGTTACGACCCGCTTAGAAAGGAGTTCATTCTTAGCGTTTACAATGAAGACGACACCGCATGAAGAAGACGATAGCATTCGACCACGAGAATAACTTCTGGACCACGCGTTACAGCTACGTGACTAGCTGCATAGGGTGGATAAAGAAGCTCTTTGTTTCAGCTCCTATAGAGGTCACGAATCAGAAGGTTTTCTGGAAGCACGACGACACGGCCACCACAAACAACGTGTTCTACGGGGCTACCGCTGTTCCTTCGTCGATATCCGTCACATTCAACCAAGACCCTTCGAGCATGAAGATCTTTAAGGCGATGTCCATTGAGACGACCGACTTCAGAACTCTTGCCGGTGCGTCTAACAATTTTGTTACTAATAACGGTACTGGTAATAGCAACACCCAGTCCGTTTCTATGAAACAAATGAATGAGCACGGGGGCGTGCTTTACGGGCACATACCTTTCGACTCTGCAACGACGTCCGCCAGCTTCGAATACCTTGGGGTGGCGGGCATTAAGTCAGAAGCTTCCGCTTCACTCAAATCAAAGTATGGGATTACCACGGTCGCCATATTGATCCCTCTTTACGACAGGAACGGCTCCGCTGTGCCTCAGGGCTCTTACCTCGTAAGCGACACCAAACAATATAAAGACAACGGGACCGGGGCTACTGCGTACTACTTTAGCTTGTTTAAGGTTGTAGACGAAGGCGTTATAGTTTACACTGAAGACGAAACAGATTTGCTGGCGGATTTGCTTGCGGCCACCACATCCGTCGACGCAGGAAAAGCTTTACACCTTGTGTCTACTACAAACATGAATTCAGACCAAGCCAGAGGCTTTTACGCCGAAGCCGACATTTCCCTTGGCAGCAATGATTTCGAACTATTTTCTATAAACCTCGATTACGAAACCAACCCGTTAGGTCCTACTGGATAAGGGTTTTATTATATTTGCACATGTCTAAGTTCACAGACTTTCTCGCAAACCAAGGCCTAGGCTCCATCACCGGTGAGGGCGACGCGGCTAAATTCGCTCTCAATCAAGACGCGAAAGACAAGCTGAAAGAAGCCGGGAAAAACCTATTCCAAAAAGGAAAGGCGGCTGGCGCCGCCGCGGGAATCGCGCAGGCTAAGTATAAAGGCGACCAATCCCTTATAGACAAGCAGAAAGAGCTGTCTCAGTCAAACCTCCAAAAATACGGGGGCATGGCCAAGAACTTGGAAAACCAGATCATGGGGGGTAAGTTCGATTCCGCGGCTATGGCGAAGGCCGCGAGCGATCAGATGTCCGTGGCAGAGACGGGAAGGCAGGCTGCGATGGAGCAGGCGGCTAAGTCTGGCGGCGACGTTGTTAGCGCATTGAGGTCTGGCGACCCGAGAGCCATGGCTACGGGCGCTGGGCTGATCGAAGGAACTCAAGCCGCCGTTAACCAAGCCAACTTGGCCGCGGCCCAAGGCAAGGCAACCGCAGGGCAGCAATACGCGGGCTACGATGCGGCCCAAAAGGGGAAGCAACAACAATTCGCGACCAACATGTTCGACACGGCGAAAGGTCTTGAGCTCGGCGCGGAGCAGGACATGCAGCAAGCCAAGATGGATGAGACGCAGCTTAAGGCGAACAGAATGCTCGACGCGGCCACTAACTATCAGGCTTTCAGTCAGTTAGGCAAGTCTCAAGAGAAACCAGAGGAGCCAGACAACAGCCTTCCGGGAGACAGCTCCGCAAACAACACTGTGAACAACACTGCAAACAGCGCTCCTGCGGCTCCGGACACCGGCGGCCAAAGCAGGGTGAAAGAACTCCTCAGTGGGCTCAGTGATACTAAAGTGAATCCACTGCAGTCGCCTAAAACGATCGGGTCTTTCGACGTTAAAAATATTGGAGAGCAACTGGGTAAAAGCAAGGCGGTTGGGAGTCTTTTGCAGAGGCTTGGCAACATGCCGATAGGCGCCGAAGGTCTTTACATGGGCGAGGAAGGGTTTGTCACCGAGGGGGAGTTTGACCACGGCACGAATAAAAAAGCGGTCGTAGACGAAGAAAGCGGTGAAAAAGAGGCGGAGCTCACCGGAGGTGAATTTGTATTCAACCCTAAGCAAACGAACCGAATCGAAAGCCTAGTAGAGAAAGACAACGCGGAGGGGTTGCTTAAGTTTATGAGAAACCTTCTCAAGAAGCCGCAATTCAAGAAATAATGGCAATAGAAGCACAAAGATTCTTTGGGGGGCGCGAAGACCTGATTAGAAAGACGCAGGCCGACGCTAAACAGCAGCAGCTGCAAAGCCAAACTATGCAGGCGGCTCAACTCGAAGAGAGCCGCAGGCAGGAGGCCCAGAAGCGCATAGACATTCAGCAAGCGTACCTGAGGGAAGACCTTAAGGAGCTTCACGGGTTTGACCTTGCGTTCGCTGGCGGCGGAGAGATGGCAGGCGCCCTTAACATGCTGGCCAAAGACGCGAGCGCCAGAATGCGGGAAGCCAACAACCCTATCGCGGCCCAAGAAATCCTCGCCGGCTTTAAGTCTCAGTACAACGCTATTCAACAGCGCGAGACTATGTCTAAGGACGTCAGGGATCAGTACAACGGAGCTTACAGCGGGACAAACGTGCCTAAGTCTGGCGGCCAGCAAGCCGTAAGGCCAGAGCCTTCAGACTTGGCCGCTACGAATCAGGCGTGGCACAACCCGTTCGGAGGGTCTGAGATGCAGGTCGTAAACGGTCAGGTCATGGTGAAGGGCGAAGACGGTCAGTTTGTTCCTATGACGGAGGACCCTCGCTTCATAAACACCGACATGTGGCAGCTCGAAATGCAGCCCATAGACACCGGTCAACTTGACGATTGGGCAAAATCTTCTGAGGTGCTTTCAAACATCGCGCTCGACCACCCTCTGTACGACGAAAGCACGGCTGAGTCAATTAGAAACAGGGCGGGCCAGATATACGACGAAGGCCTGATGTTGCAGAACGACAACGGTTACGCGCATAGAGATCAGATCCTCAACTACTTAGAGGCGCAACAGGGCGGCTCAAATATTCTCTCCCCTCAAGACCGCGAGAGATGGCTGAACGGTGATATACGAAACGCGGAAGGCAACATAGAAAGCCAGTTCCAGTCTATCGTAAACGCAGGGAGAACCGCTTTCCAAGATAGGGCTACGTGGAACGGGCAGTACTCGGCCTCGGGAAGCAGCGGAAGGAGCGGAGGAAGAGGCGGAAGCTCCACCAGCGGAGCGTATAGCGGCGTTGTAACCACACACCAAGTGCAAAGCGGTGGAACTAGCGACATCACTTCGCCTGATTACTCTGGGTCAGAAATAACCATAAGAGAGCTCGCCGATCCGATCGACATGTCCAGCTCTGCTGGAAACGAAAACAGGTCTATTACAGGGTGGGGTGTTGACGAAAACGGCGCTTTGTCTGTTTCAATCACCGAGGAGGTCGGGTACGTAGAAGTCATCACGGACCAAGGAACCGTGCTCCGCCCAGCGAGACCTAACGAAGAGCCAACCGTAACTCTGCCAAAGAGAAGGGTTGTCACGGAAAACGACCCAAGGCTTACTGACTCGGACCGCCAGCTCCTTGAGGACGCGGACATGACTTTGATGAACCTAGGCTTCGGCGACGACATGACTAACGCTACGACTCAAGCTAGGGCGGCGTTCGATGCTCGCGTGGAGCAAGAGAGACAGGACGCGCTGAGACAGCAACAGATAACGGAAGAGATGAGGCAGCAGGCTGATCTTTACGATCAGCAGCAACGGGTTCAGCGCTCATTTGACAACCCGACGCCAGTCCCTCAACCGTCAGGGTCAGATCAAGAAGCTCCTGCTGAAGAGCCAGCGTCGGAAACGACTCCACCGGAACCGCCTCAACTGACAGAGCAAGAGGCCGAGGAAAGAAGAACAAGCCGAGTGGAGTATGGAAATAATGCGGCCGAAACGTGGCTGTCTAATGACCCATACCCGGCGGACAGAATCTACGGAATACCAGAGGAAGAGCGTCAAGCGTGGTGGGGTAACTTCCCATCTCTTGATGCCCTGCAATCAGAAAATATGCACGGAGCGGCAGCAGTATCGTTTCTTGCGGGACTTGCAAGAAAAGGAGTTTTGGCGCCTGAAGGGGACCCAAGAAGAGATGCGGTTATGAACGAATACCCTGAAGCGTATCAGATCGGCCTTGAAGCGGAAGCAGCTAACGCCGCAGAGTTACAAAGAGGTGTAGAAAATAGGGCGAACCAAGAGCGCGTAAGCAACACCCCTGCTGACGGAAGAGGGTATCCAGCAAACACCGCTCCAGCGCCAGCGGAACAGACGCCACCGGCTACAATACCTCAGCCCGAAAGTCCACGCGAGCCGGCTCCTCCGGGAGCACCGATAGACGAACGCGTCGTCGAAACTAATAGGCAGACGGCCCAAGCTATTCCAGAAGTGGCACCACAGGCCAGCCCCGAAGCCACAGAAGTCGTGGCTCAAGAGGTGGCCACTGCAAACACCGAGCTTACGCCTGAGCAGATAGCTCAAATGACGCCTATGGAGTTCGCTGTTTCTCTCATCGGTTTGGACGAAGACGACGATCACGATGAAGTTGAAAAGATTCTTACTCAATGGGATGCGATTAAGAATTGGTACAACGAAGAGGGTAAAGGCCGCGATGTATCTAAAGGTAATGGGGCGTGGTGCGCGGCCTTTGTTTCTCACGTACTCACGCATACAGGCCATGCTGAATCTCTTGAAGACGTAACCACGCAGGGCGGAACTCAGGAAAAAGATACGTTTAGGCTTATTAGAGCTCAAAGTTTTGAAAAAATTGGAAAACCAGTTGAACTCGCAGACGCTAAGACGGGCGATATCGTTATCGTAAAGTCAAAAATTGGGTATCACGTGGGCTTCTACGCCGGAAAGGGAGCAAACGGTAAAATCAAGATACTCGGCGGCAATCAGGACGCAGGAATAGGAAGGGATAGGGGCCACAGAGTTACTATTAACGAGTACTCGTCAAAACCAGACACCCTCTACGCTATACGCCGCCCGTTCGAAGGGTCTCCTACTGATACAGAAATCGCAGATATCTCAGAAGAGCTCCTTGCCACTACAGCTTCTGGTGGCGGAACGCGATAAACCTTATATTTGCGTATGGTGAATAATCAACTCAATCCAAACCCTACGACTCACTCAGCATCTGAACTGTCGAGGTTTATCCAAGAGAGACGGTCTGCTAACGCCAGCTACAATTCTATCTTGCGAGGGGCTGCAGGGATGGGTTTTGATGCGGACTCGGCTAGACGCGAGATGTACAACCAGTCCGAGATCGAAAGAGAGAATGCGATGCGCACGCACGCAGCAGATTTGCTCAGAGCCCAAGAAGAGAAGAAGAGACTAGCACAGGAGAGAGACCGCCTCAAACAACTCGAAGAGTTAAAAAAAAAAGAACAATCCGAATCGGGTTTAACACCAGATGGGGATGGCTCGGAGTTGTCTTTGAGCCAGCAGATAATAGACGCTGACAGAGACTTTCTTGACAACTGGCAAAGGAGGGAGCTGCTATTAGAGTACAATACAGCGATATCTAAACCCAAGGAAGAGCGTAACGATTGGGAGATAAACCGCCTGCAAAAAGAGATCCAGAATACGTTTGGCGTTGAGCTAGGGTATGAGAGGGGCCCTGAGTTTAGTCGTGGCTTCGAAGCCACAGAAGACTTCAATCTTCC
>Ga0208644_1002451_pt1 | contig 14815 bp, 22 predicted proteins | sample VirMetDEL_Nov_18_FD_184517 | JGI IMG/M metagenome (GOLD analysis project Ga0208644, IMG submission 184517) | Aqueous microbial communities from the Delaware River and Bay under freshwater to marine salinity gradient to study organic matter... | ecosystem: Environmental > Aquatic > Marine >... | reverse complement strand
TGACCAAGCTTGTATGCTTGCACGTAACAGTTCTGAACGTCAGCTCGTCGAGATGGAACGCAATCTTGAAGGATTTCCCATTGCGAATATATATAATGACAAGGGGGTTATTTACCGTCAAATCTTTGCGACAGCAAAGACGGTAAACGAAGCAATAGAAACTGAGTCGTATAAATCAGTTGTTGGAGAGTTTTAATGATGACAAAAAATAATGTGTTCGATACGGGTTTTCGATTTGAAATGGATAACACTTGGAAACAATATAGAGAATTGGCTATCTTACCTTCTATTTTTATATATCTGGAAACTCATCCGCCTGGGTTTTATTGTATAAAAGTGAATTTTTTGGCATGGGAAATGGCGATAAGTTGGAAGTAAAACTTCCATTTTATCTCCACTTTTCGCTGTTGACATCACACCGTTATTATGAAATAATATGTACATCAAATAAGGAAATGTTATGAAAAAATTATTCACTTTGGTTGTCGTAGTTGTGTCTGTGTTGTGGGCCTCTTCAGCTTCCGCCATTGGAGACAATGAGAAAAACGTTCTTGCTGTTCTTGGTGGTGTGTTTTTGGTTGATAAAATAGCAGACCACTACACAAAAAAATCAAAAGAGAAATGTAATCACAGCGTTCATAACGAACATATCGATAAACATATTCGTGAACAAAAAATTAGAGCTGAAATGGAAATCGCTATCAAGAAACGAAAGGCACGTAACTGTCTTGAGTTGGGTGAGTGCGATAGTATATATTTCAAGTGAGTAAGAAAGAAGAAGATGTACCTTCGCCTTGTTTAGGGGTTTGCGTTGTCGATGAGGACGAAATGTGTATCGGTTGTTTTCGATTATTGACTGAAATTCAGTGGTGGTCTATCTTTGACCAAAAAGAAAGAAAACACATTGTTGACGCTTGCGTTGAAAGAAAGAAAGAATATTGGAACAATATTTATAAATAAGGACATGGCTGCCTTACAATCAAAAGATTTTTCAAAAACCGCAAGTTCCGGTGATTACGCCGGAGAAACTCGTGACAAAATTTTTTCACTCAAGATTAAAGATAAAAAACCCTTTATCATAGGCACTACCAAAGCTGGGAAGTCTGTTATAGGTATCGAATACGATTCTAAAAAGAGAATTCTTCGTTATAAAGAATCTTCTTCTTCTAAAGTTATCAAAGAAGCATCATTCACTAAAGTGTTCAAAGATAAAGATTTTGGTGGTGGTTCTGGTTCTGGTGGTGGTGCTGAAGATACCAAGTATACGGAATCTTTACAATGTTACTATTGTTCTTATGTTTTCAATGTTAAGAAGGGTAAGTGCACTTCCGTATCACCCAAAGACCTTAAATCAGCCGAGAAATATGTAAACGCCGATGTTTCATTAAACGATTGTTTGAAGAATGGTCCAGCGAACTGGATTGAAACAGACGTTTACATAAAGACCGCTAATACACTATTTGATAAACACGGAAGTAAGATGAGAGGTGTGGTATACTTTCATCGTGGTTCTAAGTTTATGAATGAAGTGTATAAAGCAAAGGCAGACTGTCACAAGATTGACAAACAAAACGGAATGCCTCAAGCGCCAGGCAGTTTCTCTAATGACAAATGGAACCCTGGCGATATTTGGGCGTCTACCTACAGACCTACTGAGTCTCCATTAAAAGAACATACCAGTAGTTGGGGAGAACTAAATTCTGCGGTATATGACCTAGCGAAAGAAGGTAAGTTGTTGGGGATATCACTAAAGAAAGTATCCGCAAACCAAGCAAAGGCAAATTGGACAGAATTTAATACTCCAAGTCAATTGGCCAGTAGGCCTGCATACAAATTTATAAGTTTTACTTACGGTAAGACAGGTGACTTTTTTAATTCACAAGACATCTATGTGAAGACCAGTGAAGGTGATGTTCAGTTTAGAACGTTTGGTGGTAATGCTTCTTGGCAAGGTGAAATTAAAGGTGGCGCTGCGGCCGGTGGTAAGATTGGTGGTGGTAATGTAAATTTTTATTGTCAGCAAGTGTTCGGAAAAACAATATACGGTGGGTTTGGTACTGAAAGAGAATACCTCAATTGGATTAAACAAAACGAAACTAACGGAAAATTTCAAGAACAACTTTACGAGTTATATAAAAAATATAATAGTAAGTCTCAACCTAGTAAACCGTTGATGGACAAACCAGAGTTTATGAATTTTGTTGAAGAGTCTGATTATAACTTTAAAAATAGTAAAGCGATATGTATGCAGTTTGTTGATATTCTTATGAGTAGTACACTTGCAAAGAGAAACGAATTCACAACTAAGATGTTTCGTTACGCACAATCAGATACGGATCAATCAAGTTACTTTGTCAAACTATATTAAATGTATAAATAGTATGAAACCTTTGCGAGATATTTTCAATGGCGTGGCAAAACATTCCAGGCAATCCAAATTGGCAGTATGATGACAATCCGCCAGACCCAGGCGGAAAACAGACTGCACTCTGGCAGAAACAAACCGCTGGTGTTCGCACCGATGGTTCTCATCAAGTCTATACTCGTGTTCGTAAAGTAACTGACACCGCTGATGCAACTCTTGGTGAGCTGAGTAAGACCTTTTGGGATCAGCGGATTTAATATATTATGAAAACCCTCTCAGATTTTTTAACGGAACAAAAGAACACTCATATGACCCACATTGAGGACAAGGTTCTCTATGGTGGTGTCAATGGTACACGTCAAGCAATATTCGCTCTGAGAGACCTCAGAGACCTTCTAGGCGGTTCTGGAGGGTCAGTTTCAGTCAAGTGGGACGGTGCACCCGCAGTGTTCGCTGGGACAGACCCTCGTGACGGTAAATTCTTTGTTGCAAAGAAAGGGATTTTCAATAAAAACCCCAAAGTCTACAAGACTGATGCAGAAGTCGATGATGATACTTCTGGTGATTTGAATAAGAAACTGAAACTTGCACTAAAATATTTGCCAGCCCTCGGCATTAAGGGAGTAATACAAGGAGATTTTCTCTTTGACTCTTCTGAATTAAAAACTAAGACAATCGACGGTAAAAAATACGTAACATTCCATCCCAACACAATAGTTTATGCTGTACCTGTTGAACAAGCCTCTGCCTTGAAAGCAGCTAAAATGGGGATCGTTTGGCACACCACATACACAGGCAAAACTTTTGAGACCATGAATGCTTCGTTTGGTGTAAAAGTTTCGGCCTTAAACAAAACCAGTGCAGTGTGGTCTCAGGACGCATTTCTCCGAGACGTGTCTTCTGCCACAATGAGTAAACGGGAAACAGAAGATGTTAACAAAACTCTATCACAAATTGGTGTTCTTTTCAATTCTATTAGCGGGACGACATTACGTGCATTGGAAGGAAACCAACAACTCGCCCAACACATCGAAACCTTCAACAACACCTTTGTCCGAAGCGGAACAGTTATCGGAAACTCAAAATCACACACCACAAAACTGATTAATTGGATAACTAAAAAATATCAGAAAGAAATAGATACACGAAAAACAGAAAAAGGTAAAAGCGCACAACAAGCCAAACTTGATGATCTCCTTGCATTTTTTTCCTCTTCAAACAAAGAAAATCTAATTAAAATGTTCGAACTACAGAAGTTAATAGTAGTTGCGAAAATGAAACTTATAAATAAACTTAATCAATTGCAAAGCATCGACACTTTTGTCAAAACCAAAAAAGGTTATAAAGTGACTGGCGCCGAAGGTTATGTTGCAATCGATAAGTTAGGTGGTGATGCGGTAAAGATTGTTGATAGAATGGAATTCTCATACAACAACTTTTCGCCCGATATATTAAAAGGTTGGGATTCGAAAAGTAGGAGTTAGAGTCGGTCGCGAGATGGGGGTCTCCACCGACAGTAAGAACGGGGAGGTTCTCACAAATGTATGTATATTGGATAAAACGTAAACACTTTACTGATTATAAAGAAGGATATATTGGAGTAACATCAAAAAGTTTAGAAGAACGTTTCAAAATACATAGCAAGTATGCTAAGAAAAGTTCTGTAGTTAGGAAGGCAATAGAAAAGTACGACGATATAGAGATTGTACAATTGTTTGAGGGTTCGAAAGAAGAATGTTTGAAACTGGAATATTCTTTGAGACCCGAAGAAAAAATTGGATGGAATTTAGTTAAGGGTGGAGGACTTCCTCCCAAAAATGAAAAAGGCGGTGCGTCTTCGAAGAAAATAGCAAAAACCCTTAAAAGTAAGGGGATATGCCCATATTCTGAAAAAACGCATTCTCCTGAGGCAAAGGAAAAAAGAAGAGCGTCCATGACAGGGCGTAAATGGTTTTATGAACCATCTACTGGTAAGAGTGGATTATTAACTGAATGCCCAGTAGGATGGATTGCAGGTCGACCTGCTCTAAAATAATATTAAATGGGATAAACCTAGTAGGAGTTAGAAAGTGGCCAAACCACTTAGTTTCAGGGACTTTCAGACCGTGGACTATACGCCCGGAATGGATGACCAAATCAGTAAAAATGCGAAAGACCGCAAACAGGACGAGGCTCTGGATTTCTCTCAGAGACGTGCTCGTTCTCGTTTAATGAAAAGAATCAAAGCGAAGTTAAAACTTGGTCGCGCCAAAGCAGCACGTAAGACTGCTTCAATCGATGTTCTTAAACGAAGAAGTATGAAACAGGTAAGGAACATTTTGTTTCTTAAATTTTCAAAGGGTAAATCTCGTAACGAAGTTCCCGCTGCACGTAGAAAAGAAATAGAAGCTCGCATCGACAAAGTACCTCAGACACGTATTCAGAATTTAGTTCGTAAGACATTACCTCTCGCGAGAAAACAGGAAATGGAAAGAAAACGTGGTGCGAAATAATGATACCTTCATTTAAACAATTTTTAGTAGAAGAAAACAAAGAGGCATTCTTTACGTTTGGAAGAATGAATCCTCCCACTATTGGACACGGAAAGTTAATGTCAGTTCTTGGCACTAAGGCTGGACGTAATCCCTATTATGTGTATCTTTCCCAATCTTCAGACCCCAAAAAGAATCCGTTATCTTACGAACAGAAAATAAAACATGTTCGTAAAATGTTCCCAAAACATGCTCGCAATGTTATTCTTAACAAGAAAGTTAGGACGGTTATGGACATTGCTAGTGCGCTTCATGACCAAGGGTTTAACAAAATCACGATGGTTGTGGGTCAAGACCGTATCACAGAATTCGAAACGTTACTAAAAAAATACAACGGAGTGAAGGGCCGTCATGGATTTTATAACTTCGAAAAAATTAGTATAGTTTCTGCGGGTGACCGTGACCCTGATGCTGAAGGTGTTGAGGGTATGTCCGCCTCTAAACAACGTGCGAATGTTGCGAATAATGATTTCACTACATTCTCTCAAGGCGTTCCTTCATCAATGTCTGATAGAGACACCAAACGACTGTTTAATGATTTACGTGCTGGTATGGGTCTCAAAGAAACCAAAGAGTTTAAGAATCATTTAGACCTTGGTATCGTTTCTGAAACCAGAGAAAAGTATATTGCTGGAGAGTTGTTTCAGCCTGGTGACAAGGTTCTTGTAAAGGACACAATGAAAGAAGGCGAAATATATCGTCTGGGCACAAACTATGTTATCGTATCATTAGATGAAGGTAGAGTCACTCGTCAATGGTTAGACGGCATTCAGTTGATTGAGTCAAACCAACCTGAATGGGGTACGGACGCTTCGACTCGTAAAGCGAAGAAGATGACACCCAACGAAGCTTCGGTACAAGATCCGGATATCAAAGATCGTAAAGGTACCCAACCTAAACGATATCATTCCGGATTGAAGAAAGCAACTAAGATCGCTAGGGATCGTCACTTCAAGAAACATGGAGAGAAAGACGATGATGATGCGTCTGCATACAAACCAGCGCCTGGTGATAAGACTGCGAAGACAAAACCATCAAAGTATACTAAAGCTTATAAGAGTATGTTTGGTGAAAAATTTAAAAAAGGCGATGAAGTCTCTTCTGTTAGGAAAACTATCAATCGTGAAATAGAAGCTGATAAAATTCGTCACGATAGAATGATTGATAGGGCTAGGATTACTAAAGCGAGAAGACAGGCCCGAGAAACCAACCCCAGAAAAGAGAGCACTAAAAACCCTGTTGCTAAGTTTGCACACAAGTTTAATAAGTCTACCATACAGACCGATAAGAAAAAGGAAATCAAGAAAGGGTATGTCAAACATAAGGGTAAAAAAGATGAAATTTAAGGATTACATCATAACCGAAGATGCTCTCGCAGATAAGTCTAAAAAATCAGGTATCTCACGTGCAACCTTGAAGAAGGTTTATGACCGTGGTGTTGCTGCATGGAAGACGGGTCATCGACCTGGCACTACTCCTCAACAGTGGGGATATGCTAGAGTCAATGCATTTATCGTTAAGAAAAAGAAAGGTGGTCTTAACCACGATAAAGATTTGGCGTAATATAAATAGAAGTTATGAACGTTAAAGAATCAAAATTAGTAATAAGACCCGCACAACTTCGTTCTATGGCGAAACAAGTTGTTGACGGGACTATTGATAAAAGCAGTTCATTAAGAATTTTTAAAATTTTACGTGCAGCGGGAAAAAAAGTTAAAATTGAAAAGGGTGGCGAAACATCACGTACTGGAAAAAAAATTGTGATTGAAAAATCAGTATCAAAACAACAACAAAAGTTTATGGGTATGGTACGTGCTGTTCAAAAAGGGGAGATGGATGCGCCGTCTCCCGAAGTTGCGAAGGCCGCCAAGACTATGAAAAAGAAAGATGTTGAAGATTTTGCCAAAACTAAACACAAGGGATTACCAGTGAAAAAAGAAGACGTAGATGAAGCCACCATTTTAAGAACCAAGTATAAAAGAACCGACAAAAGGTCAGCAGAGAAGGATAGGAAAAAAGCAGTGAAGACTTTCCATGACATCAGAAAAGGTAAGTATCCCGGCGTTAAGATTGGTGAAGAAGAAACCTTAGAAGGGTGGCGTTACGATCCACGAAAGACTGCCAAATACAAAGAGTTGTCTCGCGAATATGAAGATGAGAAGAAATTTTCTCACATGAGGCGAATGCAAAAAGCGATCCAACAACAAAAGAAATCCGTCAAAAAAGAAGAATTCTATTTTGAAGAAGCAATGCTCAATGAATTTTCTGATGCACAATTAGCCCAACTTAAAAAGGCATATGCAGACCTTGACCGTATCAACGTCACGTCTCCCACCTACAAGAAATTGAAAGCAATGATTGCTAATATGGATGTCAAGGCATTGGAGAAGGTTGCACGTGCAAAGGTTAGGTTTGTGTCTCAGATTGCCGCACGAGAATATGAAAAGAAAAGTGGCAATCGATTAAAGGCAAAGGATTACATGGAGTCGGTTGAAGAAGCAAAAGTGCCAGATGGTATGAAGTTTGCGGGTGGTTATAATTACAAGGGAACTAAGCACGTATATTATACGAAAGGCAACAAAGCGACTAGTCCAGTTGTCGTATACATTGATGATAAAATGTGGAAAGAGTTTCCTTCATTGCGTAAAGCACAGGATGCGGCACTTGCTCATATCAAGTCAATGAAAGAACAATCCATTGAAGAAAAGAGAGATGCTGGTAAATCTGCTACAGGTTATGACATTTATCACGATACGTATTCTGCGGCAATGCAACACGCATATGCACATGCTAAGAAGAAGCATGGCGTAACCGTTCGACCCAGTGAGATTGACAATAAGGTGGCATTAGGACCAAGCAAACCTTCTACTGGTAAGACAGTATCACATATTCTCAAGACAGACAAGAAACAGAATCTTCACGTTCAGGTGTATAACACTGGACGCAAATACGAACTGAATATGTACGTCGAATCAGTCGAACTTGATGAGCAAGATGTTAAGGTACCTTTAGAACTTTTGAAACTTTATAATAAAGGTATGGCGTTACCTGCGGGGTCAATTGCACATAAAAAAGTTATAAAACAAATTGATGATATGCGAAAGAAACTTGGTATGAAAGAGTCAGTAGAACTTGACGAAGGATCTCGTGAAGCCGATATTAAAAAGACTATTTCGATTATGAAAAAATACCCTGCAAACAAGGGTAAATCGGAAAAAGAATTGAGAAAGGGTGCTATTGCTTATCTTGATCAATATAAAAAAGAAGGGGTTGACACTGGACAATATGCTGCAAGAAAGAAACCAACGTCTAGCAAACAGGCACAACAATCTGTGTTTGATAAACATCGTGAAAGAATGCGAAAATTAAGAAAAGAATCTATTGAACTTGATGAAGCAATTGACTTCCGTAAAGCATTCATGGATATCCAGTCGTATGCCAAGAAGAATGGCGGTATGGACAAGACTGACTTTGAGAAAGTCGCATACTATGTCAAGGCAATCGGAGACAATCAGAACACACCTAATGTTGCTAACAAAGCATTCATGCTAATGAAAAAGCATATTGCTGGATTAGATACGGATGTGAGAGATGGCATTCATATGTTGTTAAAGAAACACGGCATGATAAAGAATGGTCGTATAGTGCAAGAATCTATTGAACTTGATGAGAAAGGCTAAGTGAAATCATTTAAGTCGTTTATTAACGAAGCGTGTTGCGACGATTGTCGTGAACCCGACTTTGATACCGAACCAGAGTTCGCTTTGTTCGAAGGTAGAGAGGTCCCACTAGAAAGACCGATGTTTGAAGAGCAACAACCGGAACTCAACAAACCAAAGGCAGGTGGACCTAAGAAGTATTATGTTTATGTAAAGGATCCATCAACGGGTAACATTAAGAAAGTTACTTGGGGTGATACAACGGGGTTGAAGGTTAAGATTAGTGACCCTGCTGCAAGAAAATCTTTCGCTGCGAGACATAAGTGTTCGCAACAGAATGATAAAACAACGGCAGCCTACTGGGCATGTCGTTTACCTCGTTATGCAAAACAATTGGGACTGAGTGGCGGTGGAAACTTTTTCTGGTAAACCATACACTGACAACGGAAGTGTAAGGACAATACATCACGAATCCAAAGAGTTTGAATGGCATCGTGATAAACAAGATAGGGTTATTAGGATATTAGAAGGACAGGGGTGGCAATTACAGTACAACGGTGAATTGCCAATAGAATTAATAGAAGGTGAACAATACCATATTCCTGCAATGATGTATCATAGAGTCATTCGGGGAACAAAGAATTTAATAATAGACATTCAGGAATAAGGTAAAATGGCAGAAACACAGGCGAAGCGTCTCGAACGCATCGAAGAAAAAATTGACAAGATTACAGACGCAGTGAGCAATTTAACTACCACTACTGCTGTAATGAGCACCAAGATAGAAGATCTTGAGTTGCGAAGAGAAGAATCACATCAGAGGGCAAATAAGTTTTCTGAAAAAATGGATCACGTACACGAATGTATGCACGATGTCAAGGCAAGAGTAGATATAGTGAGCAGAATTACGTGGGGTGTGGGTGCAGCTATAGGGCTTGCATTAATTAACGAAGTTGTAAAATTAATCTAGGAGTAATGCGACATGGATCGTAAATTAATTGATAGTATCGCAGCAGCTTGGCAGGAAGTTGTTGAGAAAAAACGTAAAGAAGCGCTTGATCCTGTCGATAAAGATGAATTAAAAGGTAAACACACTGACCGTGATGACAAAGACATCGATAACGATGGTGATGTTGATTCATCAGACGAGTATCTTCATAAAAAACGCAAAGCTATTAGCAAAGCGGTTAAAAAAGAAGAAATTGAACAGGACATGGACAAGGATGGTATGAAGAAGTGTGCTGAGTGTGGCGGTTCTTCAGAGAATCACGACCCCGAATGTTCTAAGTACGACTCTGATGAGAAGAAGAAAATGTCTGAAGAAGATATGGACGATAAGTCGGCAACCAAAGCTCTCAAGCACGATTGTGCGTCACACGTAACATCTGAACAGTGGGGTTATGGTGAGTGTATTCCGGGCGAACATACATTAGTAGAACAAGAAGACGGTACTGCCATCGTCACTCACTACGACGTAATGTTTGAACATGGAGTTGAGTTTGACGTGCCTGTCGAGGAACTCACGATTGTCTCAGAAAAGTCTCACCTTCACGCTTCTAAGAAAAAAGTAAAAGAAGGTAAGACATACGCAGAACGTTCTAAGGGTGCCGCACCTACCGAAAAGATGATGGACAAATATAAGGGTAAAGGTGCAAAGGATATGGGCAAAGAAAATGGTATCGACGATCCCAAACAGGCCGATATTACTCCCGAAGAAGAAGGTCACGATGATGCTACTAAAGCAGGACGTGTAACTAAACTTTCCAAGTTGCGTCCAGGCGAAAAGCGAGCAGGTCATCTGAACCCTGAGAAACCCAAAGACACGACAAAATGAATAACAAAGAATCTGATGTGAAACAAATGTTGCATGAGGCTCCGACACCAAGGACAGCCCCTCTTGATCATGATTGGACTAAACATTATTATAATGATGAATTAGAATCCAAGAAGGAGGAAGAGGAAAATGGCAGCGAAGAAAACAGTTGATGAAAATCTAGCAGCAGCAGACACAAATGGAGATGGACACATCTCTATGGAAGAACTCGAAGCACACATGGACTTAGAGTTCAAGAGGAAGGAACTGGAAGATCAAGACGCACAACGCGATGCCATTCGTAAGATGGCGTGGTTCTCGTTGGTCGGGTTATTGTTATATCCGTTTGGAATTTTCCTTACTGATATGTTTGGGTTGGACCAAGCAGCAAAATTAATTGCTGACATTGCTCCAACATATTTTGCATCAATCGCCGTACTTGTCTCTGCCTTCTTTGCAGCGGATGCTGTCGGGAGTAGGAAGAAAGATTAATGGCACAATTAGACGTAAATAAACAGACTTTATTGAGGAACAACAATGCCTTATATGAAGTCCAGATGCAGGCAGATCAATATGGTAATATTATCTCGCCTGGCGCTACGTCTAAATCTGCGTTTGGGGAAGCCATTGCTATTCCCATCACTCCTGTATTACAACTAGATGGATTGTACGGATTAGATCCAAGGCAGTTTGAAACATTTACTGCTACAGGGGGTGCTGCCACAACCACCAATACGTTGATGCAATGTTCTACCGGAACATCTATTGGTGGGTACGGCGTTATTCGTTCTGCTCGTGCTGTTCGTTATCGTCCTGGCCAAGGAGCTGTCTCACGATTCACTGCCAAATTCTCTCCTGGCGTTGCTGGATATACTCAACGTGCGGGATTCTTCGCGCAAGAACAAGCACTACAAGTAGGATACGATGGAGAGCAGTTCGGAGTTCTTTTACAGAACGGTGGTAAAGCATATATCTCCAATTTCACTATCACTGCTGCAGCCACGGGAACAGGAAACATTACTATTACATTAGATGATGTGGATACTGTTGTAGCAATTACATCTGCGGATACTATTGCTACTGTGGCACGCAAGATTGCTGCAGCATTTTCTGGAAATTCTAATTGGATTGTAGAGTACTCTGGTACTAAAGTTTGTTTTTTGGCAACCGCAGTTGGTCCTAAAGCAGGTGCATTTAATTTTACAGACACAGGCACAACAGGCGTAACTGCTACTATAACAAATCCGCAAGCAGGCGTTGCTCATACTGACACTTGGATTCCCCAACAGAGTTTCAATATTGATACGTTGGATGGGAATGGTCCTTCTACTGTTAATATTGATCCCACTAAACTGAATGTTTTTCAGATTAACTTTCGTTGGTTGGGTGCTGGCGAGTTGAGATTTGCGATGGAGAATCCATTAAATGGTGATATGATTTTCTTTCATCATATTCATTACTCTAATCAAAATATTGATGTACATATTGACAATCCTTCTTTGAAAATCGGATACGTTGCTGCTAGTCTAGGCGGTAGCGGAACTAACGTTGTCGTTGAAGGTGCGTCAATGATGGGTGGGATTGAAGGTCTGATTCAGACAACTAAATTACCAACAGCTGCAAGCGTCTCATCTGATCCTAACCCGAATCTTGGAGCTAATACATATCATCATGCATTAACTATTCATAATCGATTAGTATATAGTGGTAAGATTAATACTAGAGAAGTGTTAATCAAAAACATTAACGCATCGTTCGGTACTAACCCAGCTGGTGAATCGGTTACTGTTTTACTATTCTATAATTTCGATGGCCTACCTGATCTCAATTATACAACACAAAGTGATCAATATTCTTCTGTGTACTATTCTACATCTACTGGTGCTGTTACTTTAGGGTCCACAAATCTACCCGTTTATATTTTTGATGTCCCAGGCGATCAAGCAGTATCTATAGACCTCAGTGAACTGCGAATTGCATTACCTCCAAATAGTAATCTATCAATGATTGTTAGATGTGTTGGTAGTGCTATAGATACATATGCAACTAGTTTGTCATGGGTTGAAGACTAATGGCTTGGACACCTATTTCTTATAAATAACATTGATATTATAACTAGGATATGGTAATGCGATACTTACTATTCTTTGTTATGGCTTTCTGTGCGAGTGTGACATATGGTGAAGAAGCGACTCTACCTGATGACACAATAAGAACTGAATCTATCACAGACAGTAATGTGAATACAAACTCGACTTCAACTACTACGTTGAAGTCTCCTCCAGCGTCTGCTATCACGCCGACTATCAACACGTCTAATTCAGACTTGTGTACGTTTGGTGTGGCAGGAGCAATACAAACACAAATTCTAGGTATCTCAACGGGAACGCAAGTTACCGACGAGAACTGTGAACGACTCAAACTGTCCAAAACCTTGTATGATATGGGTATGAAGGTTGCGGCAGTTTCTACAATGTGTCAAGACAAACGAGTCTTTGACGCGATGATGATGGCAGGCACTCCATGTCCGTATGACGGACTTATCGGAGAGCAAGCAAAAGCAGCATGGATTACCGATGAAGAGTCTCAGCCAGGAGTTAAAGAAAAGGAAGGGATGAATGAAGGTACTAAAACACTGCTTGGCGGTGCTGGTGTTGCTGGGTTACTCTTGCTACTCCTTATCTGAAGAATTCGACACAAGTACTAAATTCGGTACAACCAACAACGCTGCTCAGTTCGGTTTGAACTGGGTGATGACTAATGTGTTGCCTCAACAGGCAGGACTACAGGTCAGCAACGTTGTATATCGTTACACAACCGAAAAAAATACCGAAGACCCGATGATAGTACACGTGCAGAATGAGAACGCACGTGGTGCTGGATATATTTTTAGATCATCCGACGATTGGTCTGGTATACCTGGGAATTCAATCAACAAGGCCGTTCCAGTAGATTTCATCGATATATCGTATTGGGGTAGAGGTTCCATAGAAGTAGAAGGATTTGGGAGTGTGAAAGACCCAGAAGTGTTTTACACGTATAAGTATGACCCATGTTTTGACCCTCAGTCAAACCCGCAATGCCCAGGTTATCAAGATCCGTTTGTGATAGAGTTAAATGAAGTGGACGTTTATGATCCACTTGAAGACGATTTAGTGCAGAATGAATTAGATCGTAAAGCAAATATGAAAGCCCAAGATGAAGACGAAAAGGAAAAGGCGAGGGCAAAGGCAAAAGAAGCATTAGAAGAAGTAGATGAAAGATTGGAACAATTATTGGGCATGGTGATTGAAAACACGATGTCTCAAGAGCAAGAACTTATTCATTCGCAGATAATGGCATTAAAGGCATTGCCAATATCTTACCAGACTCAACTGTTCGGTGGTGAACTTCCTGGCGGGTCTTTACCCACCGGAAAGGAATTGCCGAAGAACACACGAGGATTGAGACAGTCTTTCGCGTCGGAACTCCGACACGCAGAGATGGTCCGACTACAGTATGGAAAGTAAACAAACAAAAAGGGAGAACATAATAATGTTCAATAAAACTTTTACATCATTGGCGGTATTGTTGACCTTTTGTGCTAGTGCGTTTGCGGAAGAGATTCCCATTAGTGGTACTGTGGAATCTAAGTGTATCGTAACGCAAGACACTGCTGGAGTTTACGGTAACTCAACCCCTGAATCGTTGTCTACGGCATCGGCATCAGGTGGTGTGCATCCGGTTGTACGGTTTGATGTAATCCAAGCTGATTATTATATGGCAAAGATTTCTCACCCTACTTCCTTTACCGAGTCTCCTGCTCTTAGCGACACTGTAACTTGGACTGGCAGCACGTCTGTTGACCAAGTATCAGACGCTGGGATGTCTGCCTATGATACGAGTAAAGTAGAATATGATAACGTCACGGAAGTAGACTTGTCTATTGCTGGATCTACGTGGTTTAAAGTAGAATCAGAAGCAGACTATGGATACGGAAAGGCATTTCCTGGAGGTCAATACCAAGCAGTAGTAACTGCCGAGTGTATCGCTATTTAAGGGAAATCATATGAAACAGATCATGTTATTGTTGGTTACATTACTAAGTGGGCAAGCCTCGCTTGCCCACGATTTTACTCCTACCTATCCTAAGTTGGAAACATCTTATATGGATGGTGTAGTAAAAGCAAGTATGAAACTCTTCAATAAACGTGAGGATATTCGTTTTTATAGAGTAGGCGTCTATGATAACGATTGGAATAAAATTCCATTCATTGTCACGGGCGGGAGTGTAATTAATGTAGAGTATCTTGATACAAAGAGATTTGATGTCTATATTCAGAAGAGCAACAGAGATAGAGTAACTTATATTTGCACTAAGTCTCTCACTCTTCAAGACGGATCTACGAAATCAATATTGAATTCGAGGATCTGCTCGAAAGTGAAATGAAACTTATGAGAATATTAG
>Ga0208644_1002450_pt1 | contig 14826 bp, 27 predicted proteins | sample VirMetDEL_Nov_18_FD_184517 | JGI IMG/M metagenome (GOLD analysis project Ga0208644, IMG submission 184517) | Aqueous microbial communities from the Delaware River and Bay under freshwater to marine salinity gradient to study organic matter... | ecosystem: Environmental > Aquatic > Marine >... | reverse complement strand
TCAAGGGTCAGGGCCGTATTCCGTATGGCAAGACCGCGGATGCGCCGATGGCTGGTAACGAGCCCCGCAAGATGACCATGCGTGGTGCAGGCGCTGCCCGTCAGGGCAAGAGCTTCATGGGGTGCTGAATGCCCTTGAAGAAAGGTACTAGCCAGAAAACGGTTAGTGAGAACATTCGCGAGATGACGAAGAAAGGCTACCCCCGAAAGCAGGCGGTAGCCGCTTCTCTTGAGCAACAGCGCGAAAGCAAGAAGGTGATGAAGGCGAAGAACGGCGGCGTCGTGGTCCGCGGTTTCAGCCCTATTGCTCGTCCCCAGTACTTCAAGGGCGTATTTTAGTCTAAGAGGGCCTTATGGACGGCGCTATCGACATAAGGCTGATTGTAACTCTCGGCGGCATTCTTTTTAGCGTTGCAGGAGCCGCTGCTGTTGGCAAAATGCAGATCAAGGTCATTCAGGATACCCTGAGTGATATTGAGGCCCGGCTCCGAAAGATCGATATCCGCATTGACCAGCTTGAAAACGCGGAAAGCGTCATTAAGCAACGCCTTGATATACTTGCCAAAATGAACAGCCCGGAAAACCTACGCCGGGATCATATGCAGATTGCCCATATTCTGGCGGATATCGCTTATCTCAAGTCTGAATCAGAGCGGATGCACAAGCTCCACAATGGCGCTCATCCGCCGATTGCAAGCGAAAGGAAGGGCGTATGAGTTTCAACATTCAGTCGATTGTCAGCGCTCTTGCACCGATCTTGTTTGCTGCGGTGGGCTATTTGATTGTGTCTCTCAACGAGCTTGAGAACCGTATCCAAAAAACCGAAGGCTACCTGATGCTTCTTGTGACGCCGCAAGGCGAGATCGTTGCATCGCCCGCAAACAGCATTGCGCGGCAGAAGCTACGCGAGGACTTCATGGTATATATTCACGATCACGAAGTGCGACTGAAACTAATGGAGGCGCAGAAATGATTGGTGCATTACTCCCAGCGGTACTTCCGCTGGTCAAGGATGTAATTGGCTCGTTTCTCCCGGAAGACCCGAAGAAAAGGGCTGAAGCGGAACGCAAGATTGAGGCGCAACTAACGGAGCACCTCGCTAAGATTGATTTGGCACAGCTTGATATCAACAAGACTGAGGCGGCTCACCGTAGTATCTTTGTGGCGGGCTGGCGGCCATTCATAGGTTGGTCCTGCGGCGTTGCGTTGGCATGGAATTATATCGCGCAGCCTATTCTAGTCTTTTCGCTTGCCCAGACTGGTAATCTAGTTGAGCTTCCAGCACTAGATATGTCGCAGATGATGCCGGTCCTCATGGGGATGCTCGGGTTGGGCGGCCTACGGACGTTCGAAAAGTACAAATCGGTAAGCAAATAGATGTCCCCGGAACTGCTGGAAAAGCTTCGTGAAGAACTGGCTCAAGACGAAGGGGTCGTATATGAAATATATTTGGACCATCTTTCTCTTCCCACTTTTGGTCTTGGCCATCTTGTGCGCCCTTCTGATCGTGAGTACGGCCAGCCTGTGGGAACGCCGGTCAGCGAAGAGCGCGTAAACGAGTGCTTTGCAGCAGACGTTCAAACCACACTGGACGACTGTGAAATCCTTTACCCCGACTTTGCAGAACTCCCGGATGAAGCGCAGTTGGTCATAGCCAACATGATGTTCAACATGGGCCGCCCACGTTTGTCCCAGTTCAAGGGCATGAAGGCGGGCGTTGATGCGCGGGACTGGAACCGTGCCGCAGACGAAATGGTGGACAGCCGTTGGTATAGGCAGGTTACGAACCGCGCAGACCGTCTTGTTAAGAGAATTAGAGCTCTTGCTTAAATAAAATCAAATACCTAGTGACAGAATATATCTGACATGCTAGGAGACCATGTGAGCATATCAGAAGAGATGCGGTAACACATGGACGAGATCTTTTTTGCGGAAGCCACCTTTCGGGTCATCCGGGAAAGGAGAGAGAATATCCTCGATATCCTTCAGTACAACAACGTGAAGGACATGGAGCATTATCGTGAGCTCATGGGCAACTTAGAGGCCCTAAATCACGTCGAACAGGAACTCAAGAGCCTGCTAGATAAACAGGAGCAAAGCATTGACTAAAGCTAAGAAAGTGGACCTTGACGCCGCAAAAGCTGGCGTAGAAGGTCTTTCTTCTATTTACGAAGACCGTAAAGAGAAGGTTCTAAACCCCGATGCAATCGGGAAATCCCTCCTAGAACGCCTGCCGACCCCCACGGGTTGGCGTATCTTGATCCTCCCCTACCGGGGCAAGGGCAAGACAGAGGGCGGCGTCATCCTTCCAGACCAAGCCGTTGAGGAACAGACTGTTTCCACACAGGTCGGCTACGTCCTGAAGGTCGGCCCCCTTGCGTACCAAGACCCTGACAAGTTCCCTACCGGACCGTGGTGCGCGGAAAAAGACTGGGTCATGTTTGCCCGTTATGCGGGTTCCCGGTTCAAGATCGATGGTGGTGAGGTTCGTCTTCTGAATGACGACGAAGTTCTGGCCAAGATCCTTGAGCCCGAAGATATTCTTCATTTCTAGGAGAGCGAAATGACTGATGAGAATGTGATTGAGAATGATGACGCGCCAGAAGACGCGGACATCGAGGTCGAGGTCGAGGTCGAGGAGCAAGACTCCCCAGAAGCCCGGCTAGCCGCCGAGTCGGACGATTCTGACGACCGTTTTGACAAGGCTGAAAGCGCGGTACAGAAGCGTATTGATCGCTTGACCAAGAAGATGCGGTCTGCCGAGCGGGAGCGCGAAGAGGCGCTCAACTATGCTCGTCAGGTGCAGAGCGAAGCAGAGCAGCTTCGTAAGCGCATGGATGCTCTGGACAACAACTATGTTCAGGAATACAGCAGCCGCGTTGAGACACAGGTCGCGACCGCCGAGCAGGAACTGGCTCGTGCCATTGATCTTGGCGATACGAACGGCGTTATCGAGGCCCAGCGTAAGCTTACGTCTCTGGCTCTAGAAAACGACCGCGCCAAACAGGCCAAGATGCAGCAGGACCGTGTGCGGCAGCAGGCGGAACAGCAGGCACGGATGGCGGCTGCCCAGCCGCAGCAGCGTCCGCAGCCAAAACGCCCTGATCCGCAGGCGGAGCAGTGGGCGTCTCGCAACGCTTGGTTTGGTCAGGATGAGGCGATGACTTATGCCGCCTTCGGAATCCATAAGAAATTGGTGGAAGAAGAGGGATTTGACCCAAGAAGCAATGATTACTATAATGAGTTAGACAGGCGTATGGCGGACGAGTTCCCCCATAAGCTTAAATCTAACGGGGGAAGCAAACGGCCCGCACAGACGGTTGCTTCTGTATCCCGCGGAAGTTCTGGGCGCAGTAGTGGGAAGAAGGTTAGACTCACCCCTAGCCAAGTCGCGATAGCGAAGAAATTGGGTGTGCCGATTGAAGAATACGCGAAATACGTGAAGGAGTAAGCTATGTCTGAAGTTGAAAACGAAGTTGAGACCTCGGTAAAGCGTACCTCCCGCACGCGAGAAACCCGGAGTGCTACGGAACGGCGTAAGCCGTGGGCTCCACCGTCCATGTTGGACGCACCGCCCGCCCCGGACGGTTACAAGCATCGCTGGATCCGAGCGGAGACGCGTGGCTTTGATGATCGAAAGAACATCAGCGCCAAGCTCCGTGAAGGCTGGGAACTTGTACGTCAGGATGAATACCCGGACTTTGAAGCTCCGGTAATCGAATCGGGTAAATACGAAGGTGTGTTTGGTGTGGGTGGCTTGCTTCTTGCCCGCATGCCGGTTGAGACGATTGCAGAACGGAACGAGTATTTCCGCCAGCGGAATGCCGACCAGATGCAGGCTGTTGATTCTGACATGATGCGCGAGAATGCACATTCAACGATGACGATTAGCAAGCCTGATCGTCAATCTCGTGTAACCTTCGGCGGCCCACGCAAGGCGTGACCGCCCCTTTAGGAGAAACCTACTATGGCAAATCAGGAAACTGCCTACGGTCTTCGTCCTATCGGGCTTGTTGGTAGCGGTGCTAACTCGACTGGTGTGACCCAGTACGAGATCGCTTCTAACAACACCAATGCGATCTTCCAGTATTCGATTTGCGTGCCGACTGCGGCAGGCGTTATCGATCAGGCTGGTGCCACAAACGGTGGTACTACGCAGGCGCTTGGTGTCCTGATGGGCGTGGAGTATCAGGACTCGGTTCAGAAAAAGCCGGTCTTCCTTAACTACTGGCCCGGTTCGGGCAGCGTAAGCGTTGACACCAACTATCCGGTGAAGGCGTTTGTTGCTGACAACCCCAACCAGCTCTTCAAGGTTGCCTCTGACGCATCCCTGACCGACCGTGCAACGGCTCTGGCGGCAGTATTCGCCAACGCTTCGCTCGGTACGTCTGCCCGCACGGGTAGCACGGACACGGGTTCCGCCAATGGCGCTCTGAGCGTTTCTTCGATTGCGACCACGGCTACTCTGCCGCTGCGTATCGTTGGTATCCTCGATGACGAGGCTAACAGCGATTACACTGCTGCTGGTATCCCGCTGATCGTTCGACTGAATGCTCATTTCAATGCGGGTACGCGACGGTTTGATTCCCAGACCACCGCTGACTCGACCGGCATTTAGGAGGGTTAATTAAATGGCTATTTCTCGCGCACAGCTTGCGAAAGAGCTAGAACCCGGCCTGAATGCACTGTTCGGGCTGGAATATGATCGTTACGAGAACGAGCATGCTGAAATCTTCGAAGAGGAGTCCTCGGACCGCGCCTTCGAAGAAGAGGTGATGCTCGGTGGATTCGGCACTGCGCCGGTCAAGGGTGAAGGCACTGCCATCAACTTTGACGACGCGCAGGAGACCTACACTGCTCGGTATACGCACGAGACCATCGCGCTGGCCTTCTCCATCACGGAAGAAGCCATCGAAGACAATCTTTATGATCGTCTGGCCTCGCGCTACACCAAGGCTCTGGCCCGCTCTATGGCCCAGACCAAGCAGATCAAGGCTGCGTCCATCCTCAACAACGCCTTCAGCACGTCCTTCCCGGTTGGCGATGGCGCGGCGCTTTGCTCGTCCGCTCACCCCAGCCTGTCGGGCAACCAGCGCAACCAGCTTTCTGTTGCTTCGGATCTCAATGAGACCTCGCTTGAGCAGATGCTGATTGACATTGCTGGGCTGACTGACGAGCGCGGTCTGAAGATCGCCGTTCGTGGCATGAAGCTCATCATTCCGAAAGAGCTTCAGTTCGTTGCCGAGCGTGTTATCAACTCGAACCTGCGTTCGGGCACGGCGGATAACGACACGAACGCCATGAAGTCGATGGGCATGCTTCCGGAAGGTGCGGTGGTCAACCACTTCCTCACCGACACGGATGCGTTCTTCATTAAGACGGACGCCCCGAACGGCTTCAAGTACTTCAATCGCTCTCCGATCAAGACGGCGATGGAAGGCGACTTCGACACCGGCAACATGCGGTTCAAGGCCCGTGAGCGTTACAGCTTCGGCGTCTCGGACTGGCGTGCGGTCTTCGGTACTGCTGGCGCTGCGTAATTGCAGAGCCTGTAGGCTTTTGGAAGGGCGGCCTTGTGCCGCCCTTTCTTTTTTTGTAAGATGAGTCTCACCTGACAACCGGATAAACGGTTGACACTAGCCCAGACAGGAGAATGACATGGCTAACACGACCTTCACTGGTCCGGTCCGTTCTGAGAACGGCTTCAAGGACATCACCAAAAACGCTTCCACCGGCGCGGTTACCGAGAACATCTCGATCACCCATAACGGCACGAACAGCGTTGTTATCATCAGCGATCTCCCGACCTCTGATCCGTCTGTCGCGGGCCAGCTTTGGAGCAACAGCGGCGTCGTTACCGTTTCTGCTGGTTAAGATAGGGGATCCCTATTATGTCTGGCTCTGACGTAAACGCAAAGCGCCTGACTGGCACTGGCTCTGCTGGTGTGGGTCCGGCGCGTATCCGTCAGATACAGGTTCTGACCACGACCGGTACGCCGCGGTTGACCATTACCGATGGTAATGGCGGCTCTACCGTACTGGATCTGGATTTTCTTGCATCTGACTCGCACTCAGTCAACATTCCGGCAGAAGGCATCCGAGTGAGCGATATCTATATCTCCACTTTGTCTGCTGTAACCGCGTTGACTGTGTTCTATAACTAAAGGAGGCTCAGATGGCTCGTGAAGTAAGTTCCATATCTCGAGTTGGGACAAGCGAGCCATTTGAGCTCCAAGTTTCTCGTGGTCAAATCGCGTATCACGAATTTATTCACAAATTTGGGTATAACCCCAGTATTGGAGCCACAGACGAGACAATTTGGTCTGAAGGCGGCCTTTATGTTTACCCCACTTCAGCCTCTACCATGTATATCTCTAGCAGTTCCGCAGATGACACAGCGGCTGGAACCGGCGCTAGAACAGCCACGGTTTATGGATTGGACGCTGATTTTGAGCAGATAAGCGTAACAGTCTCGTTAAACGGTCAAACCGGGGTCCAGTTAAACGGTGCTCTCAACTGGTATCGCGTCAATCGTATTATTGTAAACACCGCAGGTTCTGGTGGAGCTAATGCGGGCGTTTTGTATGTGGGAACGGAGGCCACTCCCTCCGGCGGCGTTCCCGCAACTAAATATGCCACCGTTGCTATCGGGGATAACCAGACGCTTATGTGTCTTTGGACTGTTCCAGTGGGCTACACGGCTTATCTCCACCAAAAAGATGTTTCAGGGTCTTCTTCTGCGGGCAAATTTGCTATTTTTACGTTGGTCTCACGACCAGATGGTGGGGTCTTCAATGTTAGAGACCGGGTAACTTTAGCCAATAACTCAACCAACATTCCATATTGGAACCCCATTATTTTTACAGAAAAAACAGATATTGAAGTTCGTGCCGTAGCTGATTCCTCCGGTGGCACAATTACTGCCTCGGCTACTCTTGATATTACCTATATTAAGAATGGGGATACCCTCTGATGGCTACCACCAAGGACGTTAAGCGGCTGCCCTCGGGCCGTATCAGCTATCGCGGTGAGACGTTTGCGGGGTTTAACAAGCCCAAGCGCACTCCCGGTAAAAACAAGAAAAGTGCGGTTCTTGCTAAGAAGGGCACCGAGATTAAGCTAGTTCGATTTGGCGATCCAAACATGTCGATCAAAAAAGATCAGCCGGGACGCAAGAAAAACTTCCGCGCTCGTCATTCCTGCGATACCGCCAAAGACAAGTTTAGCGCCCGTTATTGGTCCTGTAAGGCTTGGTGATACGATGTCTGAGCCTGACCTCCAAGAGATTGACAAGAAAGTCACGGTGATCGAAGCCATCCTTCACCGTTTAGAGACAAATCATCTTGCTCACATTGAAAAGGACGTAGCGTCTCTGGACAAGAAGGTTTGGATGATTCTGGGCGGTATCACCCTACAGTTGGCGGCCTTGCTGATAGCAGTCGTGGGTGCCGTTATGGCGTTTTTAGCATGAAGAGCCGCGTTAACCTTGGAGCCGGTGCCTGTAAGCCTGTAAGGATGCGTAAGGGCGGCGTGGTACGCAAGAAAGAGGGCGGCACGATTTGCCCCGAGGGTAAAGCTTGGGCAAAGCGCACCTTTGACAAATACCCGTCAGCCTACGCTAATCTGGCGGCTTCGAAATACTGTAAAGATCCAAACTACGCCAAGTCTTCCAAGAAGCGGAGGAAGAAAAGTGGCTAAAGGTAAACTTCAGGAGTGGCTTGATGAAGACTGGGTTCGGATTGATAGCTCGGGGAATATCGCGGGTGAATGCGGTACTTCTAAAAATAAGAAAAACCCTGACCGATGCCTTCCTCGCAGCAAAGCGCAAAGTCTCAGCAAAGGTGAGCGCAAGTCTACTGCGAGTAAGAAAAAGCGTGAAGGCTCTAAAGGAAAGCAGTTTGTCCGTAATACGAAAGCTGCGACCGTAAAGCGTATGGAGGCTGGCGGTGCTGTTGGGGATCGCCGTTTCCACAAGGGCTGTGGTGCCGTGATGAGCGGTCGCCGCAAGAAGACACGGTATGCGTGATGGAGTTTACGGTCGGGCTTGAGCGGGACATTTGTACGGAAATCCGGGCTTGGTCTGAGCACGCGATTGAAAAAGCCTCTCCTATCTTCAACAATCTGCCGCCTTGTCCTTATGCCCGCAAGAGTTGGGAAGAAGACAAGGTTCTTATCTTGTTCAAGCACGAGTCTGGATACCAGACGCTTTACAAGGTGCTTTCGGAGTTTGAGGACCGGTACGACGTTGTGATGCTGGTAGAAACGGTGTTTCGGGAAGACCCGGATGAGTACCACCAGTACTTGGACGACCTGAACGACGCCATTTCGGAAGGTTTTTTCATTGATCGAGATATGTGGGTTATGGGTTTCCATCCTTCCGACGACCCAGACGAACAGCTTGATAGTGGTACTTTCCATCCCTTGGTAGAGGAAGAGTACGCCATTACCTTTATCCAGAGGCTTTCAAAGCTCCAAGAAGCGGCAGACAAGCTGAAAGAAAAAGGGTACTATGACGGTTATGAAGCAGAAACAAATGCTTCGGATATTTATGCGCGACGAGAACGTCTGTATCGGCGTTTGATAGGAGATTAAGATGGCTATGAAACCAAGTAAGCCCGCAGTCCGGCTCGGCAACGGTGGCCCCGTCAAGAAGATGCGCGGTGGGGGTATGGTTAAGAAGATGCGTGGCGGCGGCATGGTCAAGAAGATGCGTGGCGGCGGCATGGTCAAAAAAGGAAAGTGAACTAGCTGATGGCGGTCTCGGGGAGCACCGACTTCGAACTCGATGTATCTGACTACATCGAAGAAGCCTTTGAGCGCTGTGGCCTTGAAGTTCGTACTGGGTACGATCTCAAGACCGCAAAGCGTTCGCTTAACCTCATGCTGGCCGAGTGGGCTAACCGCGGACTGAACCAGTGGACCATCGCGCAGCGCTCTCAGGCCCTCACTCAGGGCGACGGCGAATACACGATTGGCACGGATGTCATCGACATTTTGTCCGTTGTGGTTCGTCGGGATGGGACGGACTACTCCTTGGACCGTCTTAGCCGGGAAGAGTACCTGACTATTCCGACAAAGACGACTCAGGGTCGCCCGTCACAGTTTTTCTTGGACCGTCAGATCAACCCTAATCTCAAGATTTGGCCGATCCCTGAGAACAGCACGGACGTTCTCTACTATGACGCCCTGACGCGTATGGATGACGCGGACACGTTTACCAATACGCTTGACGTGCCCTTCCGTTTTTACCCGTGCCTTGCAGCCGGGCTGGCTTACTACATCGCTATTAAGCGCTCTCCGCAGCGTGTGCAGCTTTTGAAGGCCGTATACGAGGAAGAGATGGAGCGGGCCATTCAGGAAGACCGGGATCGTGCCTCGTTCACCATTGAACCTGCTTACCAGTATCTTAGGTAGCCGTTATGCCTAAGTTCGCCACAGGAAAAAACTCTTACGCTATCTCGGACCGTTCCGGGCAGCGCTATCGCTATCGGGACATGCGAAAAGAGTGGAACGGCCTGTTGGTGGGCAAGGATGAGTACGAGCCCAAGCATCCGCAATTATACCCGTATCCACCCGTTACGGACCCGCAGGCTTTGAAGAATGCTCGGCCTGATCGTGTAGAACCTATGGATGTGCCGGTCGGTGGGGGCGGTTTTCCCGACCGAGGTGTAGATACGCACCTTGTCTCTAGCGTTGGCTTTGTGACTGTGGTGACGACATGACCTATACCTACTCTGAACTTAAACAAGCTATTCAGGATTACACGGAAAACGACGAAACGACCTTCGTCAACAACCTTGATAATTTCATTCAGAACACGGAGGAGCGCATCCTCAAGGGTGTTCAGCTTACGGTTTTTCGTAAGAACGTATCTGGTAGCGCTACGACGGGTAACCAGTATTTGGCCGCTCCTTCGGACTTTCTTGCGCCGTACTCTATGTCTGTGGTCAACGGGTCAAACAAGGAGTTCCTTCTGTACAAGGATGTAAACTTCTTGCAGTCCTACAACCCCAATTCTGCTTCGACGGGAACGCCTAAGTACTACGGCTATTTCGACGTAGATAACTTTATCTTGGCCCCCACCCCCGATGCGGATTACACCGTAGAGATCCACTATTTGTATCGTCCGGCCAGCCTGACGGCGCAGGGCGACTCCGGAACGACGTGGTTGAGCCAAAACGCTCCGGTTACGATGCTATATGGTAGCCTCGTGGAGGCTTATACCTTTATGAAGGGTGAGCCTGACGTGATCCAGAACTACGCCCAGCAGTTTGTTAACAGCTTGGGTCAGTTGAAGAACTACGGCGAAGCCATCGAAGATACCGATGCGTATCGCACAGGTCTGATTGTCCGGGATAAAGTCTGATGTTTAAGTTCGAGGTAAGTGTCCCAGAAGAACCCATTGTAACGGTGAAAACCACGGAAAACCGAGGTTTTTCCCCGGACGAGGTAGCCGAGAGGTGTGTGGAAAAGCTGATTTCTGTTTCAGATACGGCTCATCCGGCTCTCCGCGATCAAGCTCGCGCCTTTCAACGTCACATGGAGAAGGTTGTAGCTTTCTATATGCGGGAGGCTATCAAGAGTGATAGAACTACAATTTACAACGCTCTGTGTGACGCAGGGCACCCTGATCTTGCTGAAGCTGTAAGGAGGCTCTAATGGCAATCACGCAGGCAATGTGTACGTCGTTTAAGAAAGAACTAATGACGGGCACGCATGACTTCACCACCTCGACGGGCAACACCTTCAAGCTGGCTCTGTATACCAGTTCGGCCACGCTGGGTGCGACCACAACGGCTTATTCCGCGACCAATGAGGCCAGCGGCACCGGGTATAGCGCAGGCGGCGGTACTCTGACTAACGTCACCCCGACGACCAGCGGTACGACCGCGCTGACCGATTTTGCGGATCTGACCTTCTCGTCGGCCACCATCACGGCCAACGGTGCTCTGATCTACAACGATACGGCAGCGGGCGATCCCTCTGTGGTGGTTCTGGCGTTTGGCGGCGATAAGACTTCGACAGCGGGGGACTTTACCATTCAGTTCCCGACCGCCGACGCGAGTAACGCGATTATTCGTATCGCTTAGTTAGGGGCCTGTAGCCGTGGCAAATATAAACGGCTGGGGTCGAGGTACGTGGTCAGAGGGGCCGTGGAGCACCCCGTTACCTGTTGTGGTAACCGGGGTCTCCGCTACCGCTTCTGTAGGTAGCGTAACTGTATCTGCGGGCGCTACTGTCCCAGAAACGGGTCTTTCTGCAACAGGTGCCGTCGGTTCGGTATCCGTCCAGACCGAGCAGATTTTGTCTGTTACAGGTCTTTCTGCAACAGGTGCGGTTGGTTCTGTCTCTGTAACGGCGGATGCGAACACCGCTGTCACGGGTCTTTCTGCAACAGGTGCAGTTGGTTCTGTCTCTGTAACGGCGGATGCGAACACCGCTGTCACGGGTCTTGCCGGGACGGCAACCGTCGGGACGGCGACGGTCTCTGCGGCGGCGGATGTTTCGGTCACGGGAGAGGAAGCTACCGGCGCTGTCGGGACCGTTGTTATACCGCTACCGACTTTTGTGGAGGTCACTGGTGTTTCCGGCACGGGTGCGGTTGGTACTGTTTCGGTTCAGACGGATCAGGTTCTTGCGGTTACCGGTGTTACCGGTACTGGCGCGGTTGGTACTGTTTCGGTTACGGCTGCTTCGGATGTCCCCGTTACGGGCCTTTCGGTTACGGGTGCGGTTGGTACTGTTTCGATTCAGACGGATCAGGTTCTTTCGGTTACCGGCGTGTCCGGAACGGGGGGAGTCGGGTCGGTAACGGTTGCGGCGGCTTCTGATGTTCCTGTTACAGGGCTCTCCAGCACGGGCTCCGTAGGCAGTGTCGCTGTCACCGCTGCTTCGGATGTACCGGTCACGGGTGCGGTCGGCACGGGTGCGGTTGGTACTGTTTCGGTTCAGACGGATCAGGTTCTTGCGGTTACTGGCGTGTCCGGAACGGGGGGAGTCGGGTCGGTAACGGTTGCGGCGGCTTCTGATGTTCCGGTTACAGGTTTTTCCGCAACAGGTTCTGTTGGCACTGTAATTGTAGCGGCGAACACTAATGTTGCGGTTACGGGTACTTCTGGAACGGGGATCGTTGGATCAGTAACCGTTGTTGAGGGGGCGGGCTCCGATGTACCTGTTACGGGCCTTTCTGCAACAGCAAACGTGGGTTCCGTAACGGTCACGGGCGATGCGGACATCGAAGTAAGTGGTTTGTCCGCAACGGGTTCTTCTGGTAAAGTCACGGTGTGGGGAACCATAATTCCCGACCAAAATCCCGACTGGGGGACGATTACACCAAGTCAAACACCTGATTGGGTACAAATAGCGGCATAAGGACAAGGCGATGACTTCATCCTATACTTCTAACTTGGGCATTGAGAAGCCCGCTACCGGGGACCAATCCGGTACATGGGGTGATACCGTCAATGTCAACATGGACATTGTGGACCGCGCCATTAACGGCGTCGGCGCAATTTCGCTGAGTGGAACTACCCATACCCTTACGACCACCGACGGTACTTTGTCTGATGGTATGTACAAAGTGCTGGTTTTGGGCGGTTCGCCTTCTGGCACAAACACCATCACTATTAGCCCAAATGACCAAGACAAGCTCTATTTTGTCTACAACAACTCCGGTCAGACTGCGGTTTTTTCGCAAGGCAGCGGCGCAAACGTAACCGTTGCGAACGGCGACACCAAGCTGATCTATGCCGACGGCGCGGGGGCGGGAGCCGCGGTCTCTGACTTTACGGCCAATCTGGCTATGAGTTCGGTAAACATTACGGGTGGCACCATTGACGGCACGGTGATCGGCGGGTCGTCTGCGGCTGCGGGTACGTTTACGACGTTGAGTGCGACGGGCAACACAACTCTGGGCGATGCAGCCGGAGACGTGACGCAGAACAAGGGCGGCTTTGCGGCGCAAGGAACCGGATCGCCCGGAAGCGGCAGCGGCGTAGAAATTAACTTCGGGCTTGTCGCAGGTGAAGGCACAGTTCAGGCGTTTGACCGTGATCTTTCTGCGTGGGAGCAACTGCGTCTGCGCGGTAATCAAGTTGCTTTTGATATTAGCGGCACCGAGAAGGTCCGCATCAACAGCAGCGGCAATCTCGGCGTGGGCACGAGCAGCCCGTCCTACCCCCTCCATGTCTCGCCGGGCACCTCTGGTGAGGTCGCGCGGTTCAACAGCACCGCGTCCGTCGGCGCCACGACAGACGTTGTTACATTTAGCGACACTAACAACTTTGGCCTGACCCTTGAGGGCCGAAGCGGCGGCTCTGCCTTCAAGATGAACGGAACACAGACCCTTGCTCTCGGACAAGTGTCGAACGGCGATGCGATAACCATCAACGGCAGCGGCAATGTCAGTGTTGGCGGCGCTGCTTACAATCCGCCCACCACGGACAACGACCTCAGTTTCGACCAGTCGGCCACGAATAATTTCACCTGCACCCCCACCGGCACCGGCACCCTGACGTTCACGAACCACACCGCTGGGCAGTCGGGCAACATCCTGCTGATTAACAGTGGCGGTCACGCGATCAGCCTCGCGGCGACGACCAAGGGTGACGCCAACCTTGCCACGACGATCAGCACCGCTGGCACATATTGGCTCTCGTATTACGATGACGGGACCAATGCCTATGTCACCACAAGCGCGGCGTTTGCGTAATGTCCATCATTCAGGGCAACACTAAGGTCTCTGCTGGCGGCTACACCATCGACCAGTCGATCCGGTTTAACGACGATGATTCGGCGTATCTGAATAGAACTCCCGGCAGTGCGTCCGACCGGAAAAAGTGGACGTGGAGCGGTTGGCTAAAGCGAGGTGCGTTAACCACAACAAACCAAGCGGGAATTTTCAGCGCAACGTCTGGGTTAAATCAGCACGTCATTGTCTTTAACGACAGTAATGGCGGAAAAAATACGCTTGAAATGTATCTTAGAAATTCTGGTGGTGCGTTAGGTCGTATCTACACATCGGCTGTTTTTCGTGATCCGTCTGCGTGGTATCACTGCGTATTTGTTTTTGACTCGGCAAATGCCACCGCCGCTGATCGGATGATTATCTATGTTAACGGTGCAAGGCAGACTGTCACCACTGCCACAACCCTAACTCAGAATACTGACGGCTGGATTAACTACACTTATCAGCACGATATAAGCCGTGCCTTTGCAAGTAATACCTATTTGTACGACGGCTACATGGCCGAGATTAATTTCATCGACGGTCAAGCCCTAGCCCCTACTGACTTCGGTGAATACAACGATGACGGCGTCTGGATTCCAAAAAAGTATGCAGGAACCTATGGCACCAACGGCTTCTACCTGAAAGGCCAAGACAGCGCAGCGTTGGGTGACGACAGCAGCGGCAACAGCAACGACTTCACATCGTCAGGGCTGACCTCGGACGATCAACGTGCGGACACGCCCACCAACAATATGATGACCTACAACCCGCTGAATAACATGCGGGACGATGGCGATCCGACTGACGGAAATCGTGTGTTCTACAATACTGGCGGCACACGAAATATTTGCGGTACAACTTTCCACTTTAACACCGGCAAATATGTTCAAGCGTTTTCGTTTGACGCAACAGGTACGAGCAATTGGCAAATTGGCTCTCAACCATCTGACCGAACAGCCGTAGATAAAGCCCCCGGATCAAATGAAGATTTAGGCGAGGCACCGATTATTTCGCCGTTCACGACTTATTACGTCGGCGTTGGCTTGGTCGGTACAAATAATACAGGAATTACCGCAGACACCGCTGACACTATTTGGG
>Ga0208644_1002447_pt1 | contig 14842 bp, 10 predicted proteins | sample VirMetDEL_Nov_18_FD_184517 | JGI IMG/M metagenome (GOLD analysis project Ga0208644, IMG submission 184517) | Aqueous microbial communities from the Delaware River and Bay under freshwater to marine salinity gradient to study organic matter... | ecosystem: Environmental > Aquatic > Marine >... | reverse complement strand
TTATTATCGAATGCTGGATTTGATGTATCTTGTGCTAAAAAAGTATCTAAATTTTGCGTAACTGAGTCTTTCCACCAAGTTTGTGGTGAATCCCAAGTACCTATTTGTTTTACTCGTATGATTGGGTTTTGTCCAAAGACAAGACCAAGCATAACAATCGATATAACCATTTTTTTCATAAAATGAAACATTGTTTTCTCCGTTGAGTTTTAGTCAATAATAAATATAAGATTGAGAAATATTAAGTATCGAACCTAACTACAAAAGTAGTATCGAAGTCGTCTGATAATTTGATAGGTTTTCCGAGTTTTCCGTGAGCCAATAATTCACCATTTTCACTATATAAACCTATATCAGTTACATAAGGTCTAAATGTTGATTCAGTAACAAACCCTAAAGATTCAGTTGCCGCATTATAAAATGTAGCATAACTACCTGTTCCGTGTCCACTCGGTTTATCACTTGGTGGAAAGTAATTTGACATACTGACAACACCCTCAGTTATGGTTTGACTACCACTACGACCTGGTGTTAAACTGATATTTGTTGAAGTATTAAATTCATTTGGTTTAACTTTAACACGATATTCATATTCATAGTGTGTTTGTGTAGATTTATATTTTAATGTCCAACTTGAAACATCTGATGTATAAGAACCTGTATCCGTAAGTGTGATTAAACCTTGTTCATAAAAAACATTACCAACATCAGAACCACTTCCATTTGATAATACTCCTTGACTTCTATTGAATGAACTTGATTTAAACGCCGCAAAACTTGCTGAATGTGCATAATCATATAAAGTTCCTTCTGAGTCATCTCTAATTTCAAATAGTTGTCCACCTATCGTAACATCTAATTGTATTGAACCTGGTTTAATTTTTTCACCAAATATTTGTCTTGCAACACTAATGATAGATGCAGATGTATGTAGTTCTCTATGAGTTGAACCTGTGTTGATATATTCTTTTCCGTGTTTGGAATAATATAATTGATGTAACATTGCGTATGAAGGATATGCAAAATAATTGGTCGTAATTGAACCTGATGTAATCGCAGTTACATCATCTGAACCGCTTAAATAATTATATCGTGAACCCGAACGGGCTTTGATTAAAAATATACCACTTCCACTATCATTATTGTCGAATGAAAAATTTTTAAAAGTCTTAAATGACTTTTTAGATATATCATCTGGTGAAAGATTTTTGAACATTAGTTTGTCCTAAAAATCAAGTTTCACTTTAATAATAGCTTCCCTTGAATATGATTTTAATATTGGTTTTGATAACTTAGCAATAGCCAATAATTCATTTGCATCATTGTAAAGACCAACTTGTGTAATATAAGTTTTCGGGTCTTTATAGAAAGTTGGTTGTGTTAATGAACCATCAGATTGTGTAGCGTAAGTTGGATTAGTACTAAAGTTAAAGTCTTTGTTGTTTACACGACAAAAGAAACTTGTTGAACTAATTTCTTCTTCTCTACGAACTTGGAAGTTTGCACCATCAACTATCGTATTGTATAGTTTTTGTGGATTATCATCAAATTGGTCTGTGTTACGAGCTGTTGCAACGTCTGTATCATCATCAAGTTTTCTTGCATTTAACAATATGATTCCTAAATCAGGATAAAATAATCCATATGCTCCATCTCCACCTTCAGAAGCTGCAGCTGTTTCTACTCCATTAGCGATAGAACCACTAACAATATTAAATACTCTTCCACCTTGGTTTACGGTTGGATTGTTTGAAGCACCACTATCGTCAATTAATCTGACGACATCAGAGCCAGCTTTTAAATGTAATTCCCAATTACCTGGGTCTACTTTTTCTCTTTGTCTTGCTCTTTGGAACGAGATAAAGTAAAAGTCATCTTTTGATACTGTACTTCCAGCTGTAAACTCAACATTAGTAGAGTTAGGTGGTAATAATAAATTTCTAAATTGTCTGTAAAGTGCAGCTGATTGTCTACCACCTGTTGTTAATTTAGTTGTATTACCTGCTGAACCACTACCTGCGATGTGAGCATATCCTAATGAAAATTGAACTTCTGCTGTTGAATCAGTATTAGGGTCCAGATTATAAATTTCTAAAAATGAACCTGTAATGTTTCCGTTATTTGATTGAGTAAAAAATGAAGTAAGAGTAGAAGAACCTGCACTCCATAAACCACTGGAAATTATTGTTCTTTGATTTTCTACTATGTCGTTTTGTCTATTGAATCTTTGAAATGCCATTGTTTACTCCTTAAACTTTACTTGGGTCAGCTTGAACTGAAACCGCAATAGTGAATTGTGCACCAGTCTGGTTACCTGTTACTGACACGTTAGTGTTTGTAGCTGTTGTTAAAGACCTTGAAATTATTCTACAAGATTTTCCAACAAGAGTGATAGAACGCTTTCTTTCAGATTCATTTAAGAATACTGGTGTTGTAGCTTCTTGTAATGGTGCTATATCATCTGGGAATATTGATACAATTTGTCCACCCGGTCCTCTGTTTGGAATTCTTCTTCTTGATGGTCTACCTGCACCAACTACTGTTAAATTTGCAACATCTGCATTAAACAATGTAAATGTATAATCATTGTCTAAACCATTTCTTGTATTTGGTGAAATAGTTTGTGTAATACCCGCACCTTTAAAGTTTAAAGATGGTGAAGGTAATTCCAATATAGGAAGTTTTGCTGTTTCCTTTGGAAGTGTAGTTAATTTATATCTCATCAATTGATTTTCATCTACGAACGCCTCTAATAAAGGCATATTTTCAATTACAGCTCCATAATAGTTTGAACCATTTGGGTGTGCTGTATCCCATAAACTATAATCAACTTCATCGTCTGCTAATGCAAACTTTGTAATTCTAAATTCGTTCTGCCCTCTTGCCAAAAGTTCACGACCTTTTTTTGTCAAAATTGCGTCTACCGTTATACTTGTATTATCTAAAAATCCCATTTTATTTTACTCCTGTGGAAATGATATAACTATTCTTTTTCATTAATAAATATAAGAAAGTTAAATTTTCCATTGTTATTTTATCTTTCAACCTTCAGTTTAACAACTTCTGAATCTTTTGTTTTTAATAATGTTGGTGCAACCTCATTAACTATTACTGGTTCTTCACCATCAATAGAATTGTCTCTTGTAATTTTTATACCTTGAACAAACAATCTATATAAAGCTGAATCATACGCCATACTTTGAAATTCTGCTGGTTCAAATGATGAACTATTAGGATTATTTATTAAAGCATCTTGTGGTGTTGCGTAGAAGAATCTTTGTATTTGATTTCGTTCTGATATTCTTGAAGCAGAAATATTTGGTTGTAGTGTTTCGGTAAATATAGTATTTGTTCCTCCGAGTGTTACACTTGCAGTTGCATATGTTGTTCCGTATTCACTTCTTGGGTCTATCCCATCTAATTTTACAATCGAACGATTATTTAAAAATCCTAATGATGAACCAGTATCAAAGTATGCTAAGTTAACTGTTGATTCATAGTTTGGATATTCACCTGTTGTTTCAAAGTAATTGTCATTAGAACCTGAAATATATCTTGTGACTCTAATACCCTCATCAAATACACCAGCATTTTCATAATAACGATTTGTAAACTCTACACCCTGTCCTATAACTTGTTTTGAACGCTCTAATATGTTTGGTTCAATCAATACACCAAGTGTTGAATTTGCTTTAGCCGGTAATAATGATTCTAATGCATCAAATATACTTGAATCATAGAATTTTAATATTCTCAAGTAATCCCAAAAATTATTTGTTCCCCAATATCTTTTAAAATATTCTCTTCTTAAATGTCTTAAATCTTTGTAAACAAATTTAAATTGGTCTCTTGGGTCTCCAACATAATCATCAAAATTAAAGTCTGCAATACTATAAATTATATCTTCATTCACTACATCAGTTGGTGAAAAGTAAACTCCTAATTTATTATCATCTTTTGTAAATTTGTCTATTGAAGGTGTTTCCCACAAAACTCTTTTATCATTAAATAATGTTCCTTGTTTATAAGAATCATCAATTCTAATCTTAGTTGCATTTCTACGACTTGGACCAACATTAGGAATTTTTAATTTTTCTTGGTCTGCCAATGTTCTTGAGAAGTTTCCTGTAAATCCATCAGTTTCTACTGAGTATTCTTCATATGATTTTAAATGTGCTGAACTCGTGACACCAAATGTTGCAATGTTTCTATTATCGTTTAATTCGTATCTCACCAATAGCTCATCATAAGATGATGAATAACTATTTCCATTGTAAGTTTTTGGTGCACGAACGTGATTATCAAATACACTTGAACTTAATGGTTCAGACCATAATCGATATTCCATTAATGAACCACTGAATTGTGTACCAAACGCACTACCACTACCACCCAAGAAAATATGACCACTTGATGTAAATGCTGCGTTCATAGTTGATGATGTAACCACCATTGTTTCAGATGTTGACCAAACGATTCTTCTTCGTGTAGAATCATATTGTTTTGCAGTTAATTCATATGAAGCAGAAGCGTATATACTATCTGATGAAAACTCACTTCCATCACTTGATGATTTTCTTGTCAACATCACACTCCACATATCATCATTGTAAAACTCTTGTAAAGATGATGTAATATAATTAACTCTACCATCAGAACCACTAATACTAAATCTTAAATAACCATAATCATCTGATGAACCATTATCTTCAAGTGATATTGCCCAATCATTATTTTTTTGTAATATTACTTGGTCTTGTGATTTAGGACTTCTGAATCTAAATTCTACGGTATCTGGATATAATCCATTGTAAGTATCCCATTTAGTTTTAATGTATTGTCCTGATTTAAAATCCGTAGCTCTTGTAAACTTTCTTTTGATTTCATAACTTACTCTGTTTCCATCATCTGGTCCACCATACTCACGAACTCTAAGTATTGAACTCGGTATACCATAACAAGTTAACAATCCTCTTAACGCTCTTTCAGTTCCTTTTGATTTAATAAAGAAAGGTAAGTTCGCTAATATTCGTTTCCAAATCTTTTCTGTAATTTCCTCTTGTGGTGATTCATATAATGGTGTACCGTCTCTATTTTTTCCTAAAACATACTCTGGTAAATTAACTAAATCATTACCATTAAATAATTCTAATCCGAGTGATTTTGCATATTCTCTTGCAACATCTTTTGATATACCTTCACTTATTTTATTTACTCTTTTATTAATGTCTGTAAATCTATTTATGTAGGTATAGATTTCATCAAATTGTTGTCCGACCATATCCATAAATTCTAAGAATACATTGTTTGATGTATCTCCGTAAATATGTTCTGGTAGTGAATTTCTTAATGAGTTCATATTCCTTTCATCATAGTCAGACGCACTAAGTATCATATTGTTGAACCACAATGTAGATTGAACATCTCCCGAATCTAATATATAATTTATTTGTTTACCCGAACTATCAAATGAAGATGACTTAGGCCAAGATGTATCGTGGAATTGTCCGTCTGATGAACTTACATAAGATGTCGATTCATAATATAAAAAGTTTTCATATGGGTCAAATGAATTTTTAACTCTTTGTCGTTTTTTTTCGATATCTTGTATAGTTGACAATGAACTTGAAACTCCACTCAATGAAGAACTATGTTCTGTATATCCTTCAATTAATTGTAGCTTCTTTTTAAAATTACGAAGTCTTGTTTCTGCATTTGAAAAGTGAACAAAGTTTCCAAAACCCGTGTCGTCTTCTTCAAAATTTAAATTTGTAGTAGTTTGTTGATAATTAATATTTGGTTGAACATCCAACAAACTTTGAGATACCAATAATCTTTCTATATCTCTACTATCTTCATCATTCGTGCTTAATAAACCCGATGTTGTCTGATATCCAGTTCCCTGAAAGTTAATCGGATTATCTACTGAATTAAAGTTTGGTAGTCGTAAGAATATTCCGTCATCTGGTGTTTCTTCAAATGGAACCAGTCTAACTCTTTCTGAATAATTCGGTAATCTTTTCTCTACTATGGTAAACTTATCACCAATTTCTACATCTGATGAAAGTTCTACTTTTGATTTAAAAATTCTTTCTTGACCATTTATGTTTAATTTACTATTTGTAATTAAATAATATTCATTATCAACCTTTACATAAGTCTTGTATCTATTGATATTACTTTTTTGATAATTTACTTTTGTATTTTTAAATTTATTTGCAACTTGGTCTTCACCTTTGTGTTCATATAATTCAACACCTTCTTGATATGATAATGAAACTTTTATACGATTGTAATCAAGAACTTCTTTAATTGTTGCAACATAATCTTGAGCGTTTAATTTTATATCTTTTGGTTTAACAATTTTTTCTTTTGCTTTCTTCTTACCTTTATCGGTGATTTCACTACCATTAGGTAAAAGTCCTTTTTTTGTTAAATCGTTGATTAATATTTGAAACCCAGCAGGTCTGTTTTCTGGTTTTACTTTTGACCAGTATTCCATTTTTTCTGCTTGTTCTTTTGCGGTTAATGCTCCACCTTTATTACCTAATCCATCAGCAATCATAGCTGCTTTTGTTTCTTCTGAAACATAAAAAGGTTTACCGGCTTCATCTGCACCACTTGAAACGTGTTGTGCAAATTCATCTCTTAATGCTTGAATACTTGCCGGTGGATTCTTAGGGTCAAATCCAGCGTCTTTAATCGGGTCAACAATTATTTTACCATTTTGACCAATTTCTTCCAACACTACTCCACCTGGACCAAGAATCTCAGTAACACCATCTGGTCTAACATTTGTTTTAGAATTTTTAAACATCGGTCCTTGAACAATATTACTTGGACCTGGACTTGGGTCCCCATTGTAAACTACATCTGGACCTTGTGGTGGAGCACCTTCAGTTGGTGGTTCCACTGGTAATCCACCAATAGATTGTATAGTTCTGATTGGTGCAGTTGGTGTATTTGGTTTTGATTTAGGTAATTGTAGAGTTGATGCAACTGGTGTTTCAATTACGGTCTTTGTCGTATTAGAAACTGAACTAACTATAGCTTGGGCTTGAGTTGTTGCAGTGGTTGTTTTTGGGGAATACATTGTTTGAATGTTCGCCCTGACTTGAGCTCTTCCTGGTGATGTTGTATTTTTTGGTGATTCTGCATTAGCGGTAGATTTTTTTACTGAAGCTCTACTTCCACCTGCACCTACACCGGCACCAGACATCATACGAGCGGTCACTTGTTGTGAACTCGTTCTACTACCCTTACCTTGTTGGGACTCTTCGGTTCCTACATCAAAGTTTGGAAATTGTGCTCTAGCTCTTGCCATATTAATTTAACCTTATTGGTTTTGTTTTATTAATCATTATCTTCTATCGTATGCCCTATCTTGTAACGCATTATCAGCTGCAAATTGTTCTTCTTCTGTACCATTTCTAAGATACTCAATTAATTGTTGATTAGTATAGTCTGGAACTTCATTGTCTCGATTATAATCTTCAACAAATGTTGAACCTGTATCGTCATCATCGTCATCATCATCTGGTAAATCACTATTATCAAAATCTTCGACTCCTGTTACTTTATACATATTTGGAATTACAATCTGTCCACCAACCATATTTTGTGTAAACCCTCTATCAGTATCTTTAATTTCAAACTCTAATATGTGGGGGTTTTTAGAATCAAACTTAGCCTTACCTGTTGGTGAATATTGAATCAATTCACCCATTTCAACAAATTCATTTCTATAAGGTTCGTATGATATATTGTTATCAAGTTCAAGTTTGAACTCATCTCTATCGGGTGCTATTTCCGTAAGAATATATTTTTGTTCTCTTACGAAAATTTCTTCTAAGTTGGCACTATTGGTTTCATCACCTTTTGATTTATAAAATCTTGGTTTCCCATCTTCAACTATTCGTTTAACTTCACCGGTATAAATAATTCCTTTACTATCTACATATATAGGTCTTTCTCTACCGGCCAGTCTTCTTAAAAACTTATAAGTTACATCATACTCACCATCACGAAATCCTAAATCTCTTAAATGTTGACCAACATTAATGTCGATATTTTTTCCATCATCAACAAAATCAACTTCGTCAAGTGCTAAAACTTTATTAACTAATAAATTACCACCTGTATCGTAAACGTGTAACATTAAAAAGTCGTTGTTGATATCTCTACCAAAACTACTATATACACGATTAGGTAACGAAAAGTTATCTCTTTCTTTTTGTGTTAGTCCGTATTCTCTTGCCATATTAACTTCTTATGTTTTTATCTATAACATATGGAAATCCAAGCTTTAACCAAACTTCTTGACCCCTCAATGTTCTGTACAAATGGTCTTCAATGATTTCATCATATCTTAATTTTTTTAAATCTTTTTTAATTTCTTCAAATCTTTTTCCACTAATACCTCTTACATTTCTTTTTTTATTTAATCTAAACTCTTCCCAACCTTCGGCATTTTTATTTAGTTCATTTTTTCTAACAAACTCATATCTTCTTTTTTCTTGTAAAAAGAATTGTCTTAATTTAGCATTTAATTTATCAGTAGATGTAGATTCATCTAATTCTTCCCCGTATATTTCATTCACAACTTCAATAAGATAATCTCTATTGGTAAGGATTCTTTCTACGGTTTCTTCTTCAACCACTACATCAGAACTATCATCATCATCGTCAGAGTCGTCTACATCAAGTTCAACTGGTTGTTCATAAAATTTAAACTCAGAGTCTAATGTTCCGTTAAAAAAATATTGTGAATTTGGTAATCTTACTTCTTGAAATTTTTCTTCAACAGCAATACCTGGAATATCACTTTCAAAAGAAACAAGATTTCCTTGTTCATCTCTTGGTGGTACATTAGTATTTATTGAACCCGATATTTCTGACTTTTTAGTTATATCTTCTATGAAGGATTGATATTCATTTCTATCAGAGTTAATCATATTACTATATAATTCTGACTTTTTTGCTGCATCTGAAGGTAAGTAAGGCATTTTATCTCACCACTCTAAACTCATAGTTATCATCATAAAAGTTTATAAGTTCATCAGTAGTTCCACTACCACTTACTACCTTGATACAAAAACGATAATTTCTTTCTGATTGGAATCCATTCATTTGAACTCGAAAGAAATTGCCTGTTGAATCACAACTAATTCTTGAACCACTACCAAAAGGAACAATCACTTCCTCGGTGTCAGCATCTCTAACTTCATAATATATTGAACCACTTGGTAAATATTTTACAGTAAGTTCTGCTGGTGATGTATCGAAAGTTGTTGTTGGATAAAGTTCTCTACCAACGAGTCTAAACTTAACAATAGAATTTTCTTTATATTCTGGTCTTATATTTTTAAAATATACTTTTAAGTTTTCTAAATCTGTTGAGCTTAATGGGGATAAACTTCCTGTTGACCAAGAACTATCGTCCCAAACTGCTTCTAATTTAGGTGGATAAATTGTGTGAGTTTCTCTACCGAAGTATTTTAGATTTCCTAATCTATCTGAACTACTTTCGTCTTTTGTAGTATCACTTCCAGAATTGTATGCAAATGTTTCATCAGTTGGTATAATGGATTCTCTTTTTACAATAAATCCATTGTTAGGATAATCAGAACCTGAATAAATCCAATTATTAACTAAATCAGTTACATCTGCTCTGATATCTTTTTTATCAAATGTTAATTGATATGATGAACTAACTTTATATTGTCCTGTTTGTGTTCTAAACCAAGCACCCCCGTCAGTCAATACTGAACCCGTTACCCAAGGTGTTGATTGTTCTTCATCACGATATCTATAACTTGCACCATCACGAGTTACTGGTGTATGGTCAAGTTTTCCTGTTCCTTGTTTCCAACTACCACTAATCATATAAACAAAAACATTTTGTTCTGCTTCAACTTCTTCTGATGTTGCATCAAATAAATTTAAATAGTATTTTGTAGTAGAAGGAATCTTTCCGTCAATTATAGATTGTGATATATAAGATAAGTCAAAGTCAATCAATACTCTTGATATATTTTGAACATTTCCATTATCACTAACAACTTTATTAATTTCAAGTATTTCATCTAAACCTGTATTAATAGAACTGGTTGTTCCACCTGAATAAATTGTTGTGTCTCTTTTTCCAAATTCAAAATAATGCATTATCTATCTCCCACTACTCTTCCCTCAATATCTGTATTAGGGAATTTAAGTTCAAATATACTTGGGTCTAATGAAGGATAAATGATTCCGTCTTTAGATGCAGAATTTATATCATAAATATTACCACTATACCCGTTTGCAACTAAATGTTTGTTTTCAATTAAAATTAAATCTTTGTTTGGATTGTTAGTTTCCGGTGGAACCAATGATACTACTCCGTCCACCAACGAAATCTGATATGCTAAATCACTCAATACAATTGGTTGATTGATTTGCCATTTTTCAATTTGGAAAAACTCTTTTACTTTTTGTATTGCTCTAAACAATACATCATTTTTATTAAATCCTCGTTTAACAATAATATTAAACTTAACTCCAATATTAATAATGTATCCATCTTTTAAATTGATAGAATCTGTTAATACTCTATATTGTGAAAGATAAATTTTTAAATTTTCTTTTACTGCGGTATTTAGTCTAATTAATTTTTTATTTGAGTCGTACCCTAACAAATACATATTTAGTGCAAATGGATTTATGTTATCCGCGTTTCTATTAACTTTTACTGCTACACCATCAATAATTTGTAATTGACCTGATTCTTCAAGTTGTTCATCTTGAACAACAAAAGCTTTAGCTATATTTCCGTACTTATGTGGTAAAGAGTAAACTCTTGTAATGTAGTCTGCTCTTGTTACTGCTCTGTTCTGTGCATTAAAGTATGCTGCAGCATTTTCTCTTATCTGTGTTAAAGTTTCAGTAGAAGAACCACCAGAAGAAGGTGATTCATTTGTTACTCTTAAGGAAACTTCTGAAGCAGCTTGTAAAGTAGAATCTAAATTTTCAGTTGATATTGTATAAGATTTTCTGGAAAATGAATTAATAGTATTTGAAGGAACATTATGATTAATTGAACCACCATAATTATAAGTTACGGTAAGTGTTGTGTTGTTTGGTGCTAATCCAAATGTTTCTGTTTTCAAGAAATTACTTGGGTCGAATGATTCATCTAATCTTGAAATACCCTGACCTAATCTTGAACCAACATTGTCTGGATTTGGAATTATTTCTTCATCTGCATTATCACTAATACCTGAACCAAATCTTATTTCCATTTTATTATCATCACGAACATAAGTTGTAAATCTTCTTGCGGTTTTGATAAGTTTTAATAAATAAGGTGTATCATTTTGATATGGTGATAAACTCGGGTCATTAAGACTTGTATTTTCTACTGACTCAAATACCGTATCTTGTGCCAAGAAAGGAACTTCATACCAAGTGTTTCCGTCTGAATCAGTAATGGAAACTATTTCAGTAACTTTATCATTTGATAAAACTATCTTATCAAATTCTTTTGCATTACTAAATGAAAAAGATTCTGTTTCTCTTTTTCCTGAAACTGCTAAAGCCTTTTTAGTAAGTCTAAAATTTGTAGGTGCTTTACCTGATTCTGGTATTAAAGATTCTACTTGCATTTCATCTAATGAACTTGAAACTTTAAAATTCACATCATCTAACAATGTAAATGTTACACCATTTGAAGACTGAACTGTCGTTCCACTGTTAATAACTCCCGCATAAGATAAATCTTCTTTATATACACCACCACCCAAATCTTGAGCTGGAACATCTACGGTAAAAGTTAGTTCAACCGTAGAAGGTGTTGCTAATCTTGGTTTATATCCATATGATTGTGCAATCGCCAATACATTTTTTCTTTCTTCCGCGTATTGTAAGAGAGTTTCTCTAAATTGATTGTCAACATAATAATTCAATACATCTCCAACATAAGATGCCATTTCTATAAACATCATACCTGGTGATGCTTCATTAAAATCATTATATTGATTTGGGAAATAGTTTTTTGCAAACTCTATTAAGTTTTCCCTAATATCTGTAAAATCTCTACCGAGATAATTTACTTCTTTTTTTATTAACTTTCTATTTGTCCCGAAATCTGACATTTTTATTCTCCAATTCTAAAGTCAAAGTTTAATATTTCAATTGTATCTGGATTAAGAGGCACTGAATATTCTACTTGAACATTTAGTTGATTTCCATCTTGAGTTGTGTATACACCACTTATAATTATGTAAGATAAAAATTTATCAACTGCTTGATTAACAGCTTCTTCTATTCTGTCTGGAACATTTTCTCCTTGTTCAAATACAATAGACTTTAGTTGACTACCAAAGTCTGGTTGCATTATTCTTTCACCGGGTGTTGTTAACAACAAGTTTCTTAAATTGTGTCTTGATTGTTCTAATACGGTTTTTGTTTTACGAAAAAACCCCTGAGTATCAGTATAGTCTAATGGAAATCCTATTCCAACATTCTTATCTTCGTTTCTATCTATTTCTCTTACACTTCGTGCCATTATTTACCTTTATGGTCTGAAATTATCTTCACCACTTTTCTTTTTGTTGATTGCTTTCATCAAATCAGAATAATCACGAGTTAATGCATTTTGTACATCTTCCGGAACTGATTCTACCGATACTCCAGTTTTCCTGATTGTATCGACTGCTCCCATTTCTCGTGCTCTTTCTTTGTTTTGTCCCATACCTAAATCTCCGTATCCTAAGACATCGGCCATATTGTCAGAACCTAAAACACCACCACCCAATGTTGGATACTCATCAGTTTGTCCTGATGAACCTAATGGTTTGGTGTTGTTCAATACTTCATTTAACGCTTCGTTTTTTGTGTATTGTTTATATGGTTTTTTCTTAACAACTTTTTTAGGTTTAGGTTTAGAAATCACTTCTGATAATTTGACTTCTTCTTTTTCATTAATAAATATCTCGCTTAATTGTTTTTTGATTTCTTTACGAACAATTAATTCAATTATATTTCTTAATTTATCTTTGTTCATTTTTACTCCTGTTTTGTTAAATTTAAAATCTTTCCGTACGATTTCATTAATTCTAAATCATTTTCACCTGTTGCGGTTTCTGATAAGTAATTTTCTATTTGAGTAAACGCTCCATTCTCTCTTGCCTTAATTATATCCTTTTCTTTAAGTTTAGAGCTTTTGAACAGTGACAAAGTATCTTCTCCACCTGGTATCGATTGAAGTATATCTGATGGTACACTTTCTAATGTATTTAAAATAGCAGTTCTATCATTACTTTCAAGAGCATTATTTATAAGTTGTGCGTTTTCTAAAAGTGGTGTATTATCACTAACCACCTTTTCTAATTTTTTTATATTTTCATCAATACCTTCAGAAAAAGTTTGTATATCTCCAACTATATTTTTAAACCCAGATGGTATTGGTAATGAAGCTGCAATTTCTTCTGGTGTCTTTGTAGTAAGTATTTCTTTTTCTAAAAACTCTAAATTTAAAGTAGCTTCTATAAAGTTTTTTGCTCCTTCCAAACCTTTAACAATATCTTTTACTCCAGAAGGTAATGTTACTGGATTAGATAATTTAGGAACTCCTAAAGTTAGTGCTTGAAATAATTTTTGTATTCCCATAGTTTGTTTTAAAAATCCAGACATATTTAAATCTGGAAATGGAATACCTTCTTTTGTTGCGTTTATAATTTTTCCATTTTCTTCACTAATATCATTTACGATTGTTTTAGCTTTTACTTCTACACCACCACCATCATTTGCTATTTGTACTCTTTCTCCTTTAATACGAACTGACTTCTTAGCAAAGATTGCAATATCATCTTCTGACGCTGTCAACAATACTCTACCTGAATTTCCCCATAATGTTGGACCTTCCCATTCTAAATCTAAATAAGGTTTATCTTCTTTTCCTTTACCACGAAGTAAGTATCTTGATACTTTTCCAGAAGTTTTGTCATAATTCATATCAAGTAACTCACTATATTGTTGAGAGTTTCTTAGTGTTAAAGAATTTTCCATATCAATGTATGACTCGTGGTTTGATAACTTAATATAACTTTTTTCTGAACCAAACTCTTCTTGTTCTTTAGCACCAAGTTGAATATAATTTCCATATCTACCTTGTATTAATGTTTGACCTTCTAATGAAGACTCCAATAATTGATTCGATACCGATACATTAGGTCTAAACACATTACCATATGGTCTTGACTTTACATCGGCGAGTGAATCAGCGTTTGATTTATTATCAACAAGTGTTGGTGTGCTTTGTCCTGACTTTTGATAATTAACTGATATATTACTATCACTCAGTCTGGAAAGATAATAATGTTCTTTTTTAAATCTAAATCCTAACCACAATTCTCCAATCAATGGTGGTTGTGTAATGTTAGAAGTCGCAGGTAAAAACGAAAGTAGTTCTTCTATTGAATCTCTTTGATTAGAATAAACATACCTACCCTTAACTATGGGAGTATTTAATTCCATTACTTCAAATACTTCTAAATGTGCAGTTGCGTCTGGTTCAACTGACTCAACGTATACTTGGTTTAATATGCGTTTGAGTTCTGTTTTAGTTACGAACCCGTCTCCTGCAACAAACACATTTTGTAGTGATTGTTTAGATTTTTTAGGCATTAATTTTCCTTACTGATAGAATTTTCTATTTCGTCTTTTTTGATTTGTAACTCTTGAACATCAGATTCTATTGCATCCATAAGTTGTTGTTTTTCTGATTCAGATAAACCAAACTCATCTCCACTATCCGATACTCTTTTTTCTGCTGCTGTAATTCTTTGAACGATTGTTGCCAACT
>Ga0208644_1002446_pt1 | contig 14845 bp, 18 predicted proteins | sample VirMetDEL_Nov_18_FD_184517 | JGI IMG/M metagenome (GOLD analysis project Ga0208644, IMG submission 184517) | Aqueous microbial communities from the Delaware River and Bay under freshwater to marine salinity gradient to study organic matter... | ecosystem: Environmental > Aquatic > Marine >... | reverse complement strand
AGATATTAGTGTCATTGGCAATGTGTCAAAAGTGGCTCAAAAATGGGGTGTGTCCAGACAAACCATTTACAACTGGAAAGCGGAGCGTTCTGAACTTGATGACCAGATCATTTTAAGGGAGAACAAGCCTGATTTTGATAATAAAACGTTGACAGAGATTAACAAGTACAGGGACGTTCTTTCTGACTTGGGAACGCTGGAACAACGCAAAGAAAAGATGTCGGCTAAAGTAGAGTTCATGCTCATGAAGATTACTACGCTATTGGAGGAACACCCAGATTTGGATGCGATTCATCCGAAGGACTTGAGTAAAATCATGAAGGATCTGCATGACGTGCGTAAGGAACTGAGCAATGAGCCTACCATTATTATAGAGTATAAAAACAAGGTGCGAGAACAAACCCTGCAAGTTCTACAAGACTTCCTTAATCTGGATCAGCTTAGAGAGTTTGCGCAAAGAATGGAGGCGATAGAAGCGGATTATGAAGTCGTATAAACACATACAAGATAGACAGTACGCTCATGGCAAGAAATCGGAGGACTTGTTCTGTGAATTGGCTGGAGCGGTTAAAGGCACGAAGCAAGATGACTATAATCATATTGATGTTCGTGTGGGAGACGTGACTTATGATGTTAAGGGGCTTAAGGGGTGTCACAAGAAAGGGTATGTCCTTGTGGAGCTTAGAAACGTTCAGGGTAAGTCTGGATGGTGCAGCCCTCGTGGCGCGGATAAACTAGCCTTTCAGTTTTATGATGAGTTTGTAGTGGTGGACAACAATACGCTGTATAGATACGTACAAAAGAAGATGTTGAAATTCATTGATAATAAGAAAGGTGTATTAAGGGGCAACGGTCTTCACAAGAAGTATGGATTCAGTAGTATTGTTTATAAGCTGTTGGGTAGAAACGGTAGAAAAGACATTTTCTTGTATATGCCTAAGGAGGACTTGATGGAGATAAAGGAGGAGGTATATGCCTATAAAGTTTAAGTTTCCTATATTTAAAACGAACTTCTTTGTGAAACACCTGAAGTTTTGGAACAAAACAAAACCCTTTAAATGTTTGGGTGTTGTTTCTCATGGCAGAAAGTGTGAGGCGCAATGCCCCCTGTGCAAACGAGCGTATGCCCCAGAAAAGTAATTGGTCTGATTTACTGGTTAATGTAGTAGGCCACGAGCCACCTGCCGATTCATTAGAACTCAGGAACTCTTTTATTGAGAATTGTCTAGCAGATCAAGATGGAAACAAGGTAACGCAAGCCCAGATTCATTTAACGATGCAGCAAGGCATTTATGAGTGGGAACAACAAGCCTTATCTAAAAACGCTCGTTTGAATGGATTGATTCGTGCGCCCTATAACACAGGAAAGTCCCAACAAGTTCCCATTGGCTTGAGCGCATACATGACCACGAGAAAACACGAGTTAGAAACGTTGATTGTATCTGCGGATGGTGGTATCTCTACGAAAAGGATATTGTCTTTGCGTGCGCTATTCATGAGTGATATGTACCGCTACTGGTGTAAGGAACACAACTTCAATCCTGTTGAGTTTGACCGCACCGATACAGGTTCGACTCAACGCATAATTGTAAAAAGTCGTAACCGTACTGGTAACCCCACTTATGAGGCGTATGCAGTACTGACCCAAACCACAGGACAGCGAGCTGGTGTACTGATCCTTGATGACGTGTGCAATGACGAAGATAGAATATCTACGGCTCGTAGGGAAACCGTATGGAACAAAGTATCAAACACATGGATTAAACGTGTTCACGATAAAGGTATTGTTTTGAGCGTGTGTACGCCTTATCATCCTAATGATGCGAATAGTCGGCTTATGAAGTCGGGCATCTTTAACGTACTGCAAATATCGGTAAAGGAAGATAAGACTGGATACAAGGTAGAAGAATGGAACAACCTAAAGTAGTGATATACGCTAGATTCACAACGGATGTTGAACAAAAACAAGTAAACTCAGTTAAGAATAACATTAACTCTTTTGTGCGTATGCTTGACGCTAAAGTCATGAAACAGTCTTGGGAAATAATTCAGAAAGGAGCCTCTTCTAAGAAGTTTGACCCTTTATTCGATGATTGCATTAAAAATGGATGGGGCATACTCACTTACGACCTTAAAACATTACACGAACACCGTTCAGGTGCATTATCTATAGTAGAGGAGGGTGCCGAAATGGGTGTCCCCATTTTTTTTGTTGATTCTGAGAGTGCGTTTATGTCTATATTAAGTATATGAGAGAACCTGATAAGATTTGGGAAATACCCCTATGGGAAACCAACCACAGTAAACAACGTTTGTTCCAAGAAGAAGCGATGGACTTTCTGTCGTATAAATTGGGATATGAAATGAGCGAGGAAACAGATGACCCGACTAGAAAGGCTTATAAACACTTTGACGGCTATAACCACTACCCTGATGGCAATCTTACGGCTCTTGATTACGACCCTAGCTATCCTGTCTGGCTTTGTGCTGATTTCAACAGGTCTCCTCATTGTTGGGCTTTTCTCCAAGTTAAAAAGTCTCGTAACGGTCTTAAAAAATATGTTATTTTCGATGAAATCTTCTCCAGAGAAGCGTTAACTACTGAACAGGCTCTAAAAGCGGTAGAATTACTCAATAAATGGGGTATTTCTAAGGTTTTATTGGCTGGAGACAACACTTCCAACCAAAAAAGTGGTAATTATGGTCGTGTAGGCAAAAATGACTGGGATTACGTGCGAGAAGTGTTCGATGAACACGACATTTCGTATAAAAACGAGCTAGACATCCAAAATCCGAAGCGAAAAGTGCGTGTGGACAAGGTAAATAACGTTATTTTTGCTGGTAAGAACGGAGAAAGGCGTTTATTGGTCAATACGAGGTGCGATAACGTTATAAAGGACTATATGTATTCCATTGTGAACGATAAAGGGCTAAAAATAGACAATGGAGATAGGGGACATATGTCGGATGCGACAGATTACGCTATTTGGCGTAATGAGCGAGGTAATAATGCTCCAATGTATGTACTTCGCTAGTCCTGTATACGTTTAATAGCCTTTTTAAGTTGTCTAGGCTCTGAACCTTTATATTTTCCGCCTCTACTCTTGTATTCACGAGAAATCCATGCAGAAGCGTATGCGCTAGGGTATACTTTGAACTTTTTTTTAGCCTCAGACTTTACTCGGCTGTATAATATTGCGTTGGTCGGTACTCTTGCCATTTAATTCGTCAGTATTATTAGTAATTGAGTCAAACTTATGGCTGAATTATGTAAAATTCAATACTTTACTTTAGTATTGAATCAAAACAGAAATAGTAAGTATTTTGTCACCATGAAAGGAGTAACTAGACTTAGCGGTGGTCGTATCAAATATAGGGGTAATACCTTTTCTGGCTTCAACAAGCCTCGCAATAGTTGGAGGGATGATAAAAAATTTGTAGTTTTAGCTAAGAAAGGCGACAAGATAAAGATTGTCCATTACGGTGATCCCAATATGCCCATACGAAAAAACGAACCTGCTCGCAGGAAGTCGTTCCGAGCTAGACATCGTTGCTCCACAGCAAAAGATAAATTTAGCGCACGTTACTGGTCATGCAAAAAATGGTAATCATCTAATGGCAATTACACAAGAACAGCTCAATAAAGATTTAAAATTTGAAGTAAAACAGTTACATTCTGTCATTGAGTTAATAACCAAAGACATTCAAGATATGAAAGAAGCACTGTTAGGCAACGAATTCAACAAGGAAGGTCTCGTATTCAAAGTCGAAAATAACGAGAGACAAATTGAAGAACTTGTAAAATTCAAGCAAAAAATAGTTGCTTGGGCTACTGGAGCTGGATTAGGTTCAGGTACGTTAGTTAACTTGTTAATGGACTTAATGAAATAATTATGATTGATTCATCTAAACTCTACTCTGTGCCAAAAGATGTCGTGGAAGACATCGTAATGAAAGAAAGTCGTCACCCATACTATAGCGTGGTGTTAGACAGGGCTAAAATCATGAATAGTTGGTTTCAGGCGGAGTACGATGAATACACAGCTATATCTAGTACCGTATTCTCTGATAAGTCCTATATCATTGCTCAGTCTACCATAGAGAGTGATGACGAATACAGGGAGCGACTTGGGAGAATGAAACTGTTTCCTTTGGAGCAAAAATTCTTCTCAGCTCAACAGCGGATATATGACGAAAACAACGTTAATAGAAATTACCCTGAGAACAAAGAGTTTTGGATGTACAAAGAATCCAACTTTGATGATGCTGGTTGTTCCATTACTGAGTTCTATAGAGACAAGGTTCTATTCGTAAAAGAAGTGTTAGGTTTTGGTGCGGTTGTTACGGATCTAATGATGGATGGTGACGGCAGCCCTGTAACCGACAATAATGGTAATGTTGTTCCTTATAACTTTGTGGTTAGACCGCACGAGATATGGAACTTTGAAGTAAAACAAGGCATACTAACACTGCTTGTAACTCGTCAAATGTATTATGACATACAAAATGTTAAGAAGCATAAGTGGACGGCATATACTCCTGAATACATTTGTGTGTATATAGAAGAAAACGGACTCAAGAAAAAGACATTAGAGATACCTAATCCGTTTGGTGAAGTTCCAGCTACCCTGTTAAAAGGTCAAACCGATGCTAACAGTTCGTTCATTGTGGGCAAACCTCGTAGATATTCGTTAAAGGGTATGTACCTTGCAGCCTCAGAGTTGTTCTATGACCTAAAGAAAGGTTCTGAGTTGTTCGGTCACCCTATTCCTGTGCTTACCGATTCCATTGTTCGGTCTTTAGCTGGTGTCGCTGATGATGATCAGTACGACTCTCGCACGATTAAAGAGGGTGTAGGTATGGCTATCATTATTCCTGATGACCAACAAATACCCAACAATATGCTGTATCAAGCGGATATGTCTGGACTTCAACACCTCAGGGACGTAATTTTTGGTGATTTGATGTCGCTTATCTTTTCTATGGCTCAGGTTCGAGATAAGTCCATTGTTAAAAGTAATGTATCTGGTTCCGCTAAGAGGTTCGACAATGTAGAGGAACAAGGGCTATTAGCATCTACGGCTATGGACATGGAAATGGTGGAAATGCAAGTACTGAAAAGAATGGCTAAGGTTCGTGACGAAGACCCAACGGATTATCACGTCACCTACTCTAAACACTATGACTTGTCTAGTGCTGCCGAAATATTCTCAGACATTACAGAGGGTATGCAATATCACGTATTGCCTTTACCACTACTCAAGAAACTAACTGCGGAATACATGAGAAAGCGATCCATGCCTCAAGAAGACATAGTGAGCGTCATGCAACACTTCGATGAATTTGGTATTCCAAAAACTAGTGGTGATCTTAAAAATCTTATTGATATATTACCACAAGAAGAGCTTCAACGCCAAGCAGAACTTGGTATTGATTTAAATAGCGAGCAATAACTAACTTATAACTATTATGAGTGAAGAAAACATAGAGTCCGTTGACGCTCCTGAGTCAACAACAGAAGAGACAACTTCTCAAACACAACAGCAACCAGAGTTCGACAAAGACAAGTTCTTTCGGGGCGCATACAACGAAGGAAAAAACAAGGTTGAAAAAGATGTTGTTAGTAAGTTCTCTGAATTACTGGGGGATCAAGTTGAGTCGTTAGATGATGCTTTTTCACGCATTCAGCAAACTCTAACTCCTAAACAAGAGGATAAGGGAGAGTCTGAAAAGTTGCGTGAATTATTGCAACAATATCAGCAAGAAGCTGAGTCTGCTAAAGAGCAGTTACAAATGACTCAAATGCAAAACAGAATCGACAGCGAGTTTAGTGGTGCGTTCAATGCCTTACAACAAGACAATGAATTAACACTAAAGACTGATTATATCGAGCAACTGTTTTATAATGAATATGAAATTGAAGAGTCTAATGGTGAGTTTTATGCCGTTAAAAATGGTGTGCCTGACCTAGACCAACAAGGAAACAGAAAATCTATAGCCAACTCTCTAGTAGAGTTTGCTAAACAATTTGCGAAGCCCAAGAAAGTGGGCGCAGGAGGAGCAACTGGTGGTACTCCTTCTAGTGAAAGACCTAGCCGAGCAGAGTTTCAAAAACTTGTACGCTCGACTAACCCAGCAGATCGTGCTAAGGCTGAGGAGCTATTTGCTGCTTCTAGAGCTGCAGGCGGTTGGGCTGAACAAGCGTAAATCCATCTTTTATGGTTAGGCAAAACCTTAATTGTCATGTTCTGGTCACAGCGACCCAAAAGCTAAATATAATCCAACATTTAATTTAACTTTTATAAAGACATGGCAATTAATAGTAATTTTTCCATCTATGAGCCAGAGGCGTTTGTTGAGGTTGCACTAGCTAACCAATATCCAGACCGACCAATGGTATCCAAAGCCGTTACTAACGTAGCTGGCGCATCTATCGAAGGACTCGTTGCATCTCGTAACAAGTCTGTAAATATCACTCGTGCAGTAAAGCCTACTGGCTCTCCTTCCTCTTACTCAGGTAGCTACTCTCTAGGTACTCCTGATGCTAGTGAAGAGACGTTAACCATCAACAAGCACTACTACACTGGTTTCAGCATCGACAAAGCTGACCAAAAGTTTGCGCTTCCTGACTTAGTACAACAGCACTTTGTACCAAGACTACACCAGCTTATTGACCAGATCAATGCTGACGTAAAAGTAGAAGCTCGTAAGTCTTTTGAAGTAGCTTTCGCTGACAACAACACTGACTCTACTGTAATGGACGACAATGACCTTGCAGAAGCTCGTAGAATTATGGCTTCTCGTAAGTTCACTACGGATAACCTAATGATGGTTATTGACCCATTCGTAGAAAAAGACTTGACTACCCTAAACATCTTCCAACAAGCTAACACTCGTGGAGATGCTGGTATTCAGTTAGGTGGAGCTATGGCTCGTGCGTATGGTTTCGACTTCTTCGTAGACAATCAAGGTTCTAGCCACACTGCTGCTACAGTAACTGACGCTGTTATTGCAGCCGCAGAAGCTGTAGGACAAACCGCATTAACTATTGATAATGGTAGTGGTTCTGCTGCAACTGTATCTCTAGCTGAGGGTGACATCGTTACTTTCGGTTCTGCTAAAGGTACCGATGACTTCTACACTGTTGAGTCTCAAACTGGAACTGTATTGACTATTAAAGAGCCATTACGAAAAGCTCTTGCTAATAACGATACTATCAACCCAGTTGATATTGCTTCTGGTGACACTGGACGTGAGCAGTTCTTCTACGACCCATCTGCCCTTGCCTTAGTAACTGCTGTAATGCCTTCAGTGGATAGCGGTTCAGGTTCAGGCGTTCGTAGAGCTGCTGGTTTCGAGCCAATGAACAACGTAAACTACACGTTGACTGTAGAAGAAACCAAGTCAGGCGCTGACATCCTTATCGAAGTACTATACGGAGTTAAGGTATTCAGACCAGACTTAGGTGGACGATACATTCGTGGTAACGTAGCTAAGGCGTAAGCCCTAGTAACTAATTATTGGGGTGTGGCTCTTCGGGGTCACCCCCTATTTTTTAACTACACACAAAACAATACTCATGGCGTTTAGCGACTTAACACTTACTAGAAACAATATTGATGCACTAGAAGAGCTAACGTTTAAGGGCGTTAACGTCACTACAGGCACTACCGTGCTCAATCTATCAGAGAAGGATAACCTAATACTAGGTAAAGCAATTAAGCTCCTTAAAACGGATATTCTTGAGAATCTAAGGCAATACATAAACGATTCTACGTATGCTACAGAGACAGCGTTATTAGACGCTATACACGCAGCAGATTCTGAAGAACTTCTCGTTGACTTGCTTTCATACAAATTTTTAGAGTTGTGGTTTGCACAGGACGCAACGCACAGAGATAGTTACTCATTCACGAAAGCTGGTAAATATTACAATATGTACAACCAGTACCTTACCGCTAACCTTAGAAGGCTCAGTGGTCTACTGGCAAAGCCAAAGACTACCCCAAGAGTCCGATTTATGAGTATGTACTAGTATGCCAACACTAGGTCAAATATTAACAGATGACTTAGCGTCTAAATTAAATGATAGTGGATTTTTAAATGATGCACTAGAATTTACATCTGACGTTTTTGTTCAATCGGTAAAAGACCTTAGTGAGCAGGGTTTTTCTGCTGATGGCACGCCTTGGGAGGACTTGGGCGATTCTCATGCTAGAAGAAAAGGTGGAGACTACACTGCTGATTTAAGGTTTAAGTTCTACTCGACCAATGGAGCTATGGACAATATATATGCCTCTATTCAGGGTGATAATTCATTCGAGTTTGAGTTCGGTGATAGCAAGATGGATGCGTATATGGAGGCTCATCAATATGGATTATCTACAGGTAGGGGTGGTCGTTCAAAGATGCCAGTAAGGCAATGGGCTCCAGAAGAAAAAGACATGGACTCCGCCATTCAACAAGAGAACCTACAAAAAATAGAGAGCTTTATAACAGAATATTTAAACGAGTCCTCTACTGTTCAGGGTGCTCAAATAATAAGCATATAACATGGATAGAAACGCAATACTTAGTGGGTACGTAACGAGCTTCAGTTCCTATTCATCTTCAGATGCGAGACCAACCGTTGAAAAGGTATTGAAGTTTAGCGGTAACAATTTCGATATTAGGAAGCGTGCAGACATTAAGCGTGAAGTAGTAGTGTTCAAACTATTAAACGGAACTACTGATTACAGGCTTAATGACGAAAAACCTAACGAATTGAACCAAAGGTTCCAAGCGCTAGTATATATTGAACAGCCCGATTCGCATAGCTTGAAAGACACGATATACGATAGGGCACTTGAAATTAGTGACCAGCTGTTTGATTGGGCAACCGAGACAACGGCTTCAGACGTAAACAGTGACCTGTGGACGTTAACAGTTATTGGAGTAGATGGTATCGAGGAAAGAGATGGATACTTATCTACTGTAGTCAATTTTGAAAGTATAATCCAAATATCCTAAACTAAACACAAAAAACAATGGCAAAGTTAATATTTGAATACGCTGAGATTCTTACATCTGCTGGAGCATCACAAGGTACTCCAGAGTACATTAAGAATATCACAGTAGAAGGAGTCGAAGTAGGACTCGAACCAGATACGGTAAATGTAGAAGACAATCGTGAAATATACGAGTCTTACACTGGTCGTATTGTAATAAGAAGCACAGACACTAACTTTACTGCAGTAGGGGGTTCTGGAGCTACTACAGCTATACTTGGTAGTTCTCTTGTTTCAACTGATGGAACTGTTCCAACTGAAGGTAGATTAAGACTACACGGTAAGGCAGGTTCTCACGACATTACTACTGCAACCACTTATATTCAGGGACACAACGCATTTGATAACGGTAGACTTGAGACTGTTTTGATTGCTCAGGCTTCTGATGTAGATGGTGAAGTAGCTATCGCTGTAACGGCTCCTGCATAAGAATCCTAACATTTTAACTGGTAACGAATCATGCCTACGCAACTAAGCAAACTAGCTTTGGTTAATACTTCTGACCTCACAGAAACGTTATTGTTTTCTGTTGTTCAGGAAGGTGCGGCTGAAGCGTCTCGCCAAGTTATTAGCATTGAACCTAACACACAGGTCATTGAAAATAACCGTGAGATAATAACTAGCAAGAACTATAACATCACCGTTACTGGAGTATATAGCCAATCCGCTAAAGCACAGTTGTACACGTGGGCAGACGCTCAGACCAACCTAGTGTTCACTGGATATGGATTAGACGACTCCATTCTTCAAATGGAAGGCACACTTCAAATTAATAAAGGGTTTGAAGATAATATGTCCTTCCGATTCTCTAGCGCACGTGAAGCCAAAGGTGGATATAATTCATCTGATGGCAAGCACTCAGCTGAGATGTCCTACTGTAAGAATGGATTAGCCTTGTATGGTTGGCAAGAGGGTTCTACTACTGATTTAGCAGCAGGGTGGACAGACACTATTGATACGCTAGACTTTACCGATGGAGTGCAAACTATAACAGATGCAGCAAGTTCTGGAGGAATTATGTATAGAGATATACATTTTCCGTTTCCAGCTAAGGTGTTAACGTTTAGTATCAATGTAACTGAAGATTCAGCAACTAGCCCAGTAATCGGGATTCAGTGTTATGATGACTCTGGGTCAACTACTGGTGTACAAGCAACTACAAACATTAGTGGGACAGGTGTTCAAAACGTAAGTAAAACACTTGTTGCTGCTTGTGAGTATGTTAGAGTCTCTGTAGAGATTGGAGATGATGACACACTCAAGTTTAAAGAACCGACCCTACAACTTTCTACTGATTATGAGTTTGTAGAGTTTAACACATAATAACCCTAAAATAAAGCGAGCAATTTATGGGACGTATTACAAAAGTAACTGGCGAATTTATGGGGGTTCGGTTTGAAGTCAAGCCGACCCCTATTCGTTTTGATAAGGTAGTCGAAGAGCGTAGACAAATGCTCTTGGGCTGGTACAAGGAGAACCATCCTAAACTTCATAAGAAGCTGGATAACGACAAGATTTCTATTGATGATTACACGATGGAAGACCTTGATGCAATAAACGCATGGCGTTTAGATGAAGAGTTTCGTGCTAAGTACTGTAAGTACACAGCGCAGCACAGCATGAAGCTAGACAAGGAGATTACCGATGACACATGGAAGTCGGATGACTTAGAGCTTGGCACGCTTGAGGAAGCGTGGGATTTTTTTACGAACAGGCGACAAGTACCTTCCAATGGAGTCGGAGTACTTTAGAGTCATTAGACTTGCTCGCACCTAATGACCTAGTGGTTGAAGTTGGCGGTGCATACACATACTACTGTTATGTACTTGCCGACTTTAATCCATTGCGAGCGAAGGAACTTGAAGCCGAGTGTTCCATAGAAGACATAACCAAGGCTATGATGGCTCGTGAAGCGTACCATAAGCCTAAAAACGAGTAAAAACGATGCCCGAAATAGTATATACCGTCAAAGTTGTTTTAGACCCATCATCAGAAAAGATTGTCGGTAAAGCTATTGATGAAGGATTAGAGAAAGGGCTAAGGAATGCCCAGAAGGAGATAGAGAAAGCCACTGGTAAGCAGGTTAATTTTAACTCTACTATCGAAGATGGTAACAATTCAATAGAAGAAAGGAACAATCTATTAAAGGCTAATATCACTAATGTTCAAAGCGCAAATGCTCAGGCTAGAAACTATGATAATACTCTAAAGAGACTTATCACTGATGAAAAAACAGATATAGCAACCTTAAAAGAAAAAGCAGAACAACACAAAAGATTTATACCCGTATTAGAGAGAAGCGTAGCTGAAATGAGGGAGTATGGCGCTGCCACTGAGATGAGTCAAGAGGAGTCTACAAGGTACAATAATACTCTTGCTAGAGCTGAGCAGACATTAAGAACAATGATGTCTACTAACATTAACCTAAGCAACTCTCTAAAGCAATCTGCTGGAGAAATGGGTGATGTTACAGGTCAAGCTGGAAGGTTTAATAAAACTATGTCTGGAGCTAACCAAACTATATTTGCTTTTGGTGATTTAGTTCAGGATTCTACTCAGTTTATGGTTGGTGGGCGATTCAACTTTGCTACGGGTATGCGAGCCATTGGTAACAACGTTGGTTTTGCTGCTGAACTATTTGGCAATCTACGTCAAAACGTACAAAGATATAATCAAGCAATAGCTGATGGAACAATAAAGAATGGGGAGCAAGTAACCACGTTACAAGCTCTTAGAAAATCATTTACTGGTGTGGGTGGGGTTATACTAGGTGTTAACCTAGCTATGACTGGGCTAACGTTGGCTACTCAATTATTTGGCAAGGAAGCAAAAGAAGCAGAAAAGGCTCTTGATTCTTTTACGGATGGTATTACTAGAGGGGATAAGGCTATCAGTGATTACATCGGAAGAACGGATGATGCGTTTGGCGCAAAAAGAAAGAAAAGGCTACTAGCTTTTGCGGAACAAGATGTTAAAGGATTGGAGCTTTCACTTCAGGATGTGAATAGTCAAATAGGTGAGTTACAACAGGCTCAAAGAAGATTATCTTCATCTACAATTTCAGATAAAGAACAGGAGGCTATACTCACAAGACTTGGGTTACCAAATCAATTTGCAATAAACGAAAGACTGCAATCATTATTAGACTCTAGAAAGCCTATAAAGCAAGTATTAAAATCTAGAAAAGATGACGTTAAAGAGCTCAAAAAAGAAGTAGAGGCTGCTAATATTGCCGCTGACGCTAGAAGAAGATACATCCAAACTCAGCTAACAGAAGCAGAGAGAAATGAGGTTATAGAGAAGGCTAGAAAAGAAGCTACGAATGACTTCTATGATATGCACGCAGGAATAACAGCCTTTAACGATGAGCTTCATAAAACACCCCCATCAATAGAGGAGATGCTTTCTGGGTTAGAGGCTATTAAAGACACGGAGATACCATTAGGGTCTATAGCGTCATTAGAGCAGTTTTTATCTGAGCTTCAGGAAAAGTACAAGATGGAGGTTGATGAGTCAGAAAGAGCCATTCTTGAGTCAAGAATTCAAGGAGTCCAGACAAGGCTAGAGTTTATGAAAAATGGTTTAGCTGAAGTTCTTTCTCTTGAGGATTTGGGGGTTGATGACTTTCAGGTAAAGATTATTGGGGAAAGTGACGTTTTAAAGATACAAGACGAAGCACGCAAGCGTGAACAAGAAGAAATAAAAGCTCAAGACGAGCGAAGACTTAAAGAATTAAAAGATTTTCAAGACAGGGCTACAGATGTGTTTAAGAGCGGTGAAGATGCTAGATTAAACATAAAGAAGAGTATGAACAATGCTTTTTTAAACTTAGCTCAAGTGTTAGCAGATAAAAATAAAGGTATAGCAATAGGGTTGTTAGCTTTAGAGAAAGCAAGAGCTATATCTGACGTTATTATAGAGTCTCAGAAAAGAATATTTCAAGCTAATGCTGTTGCCTCAACATATACTGCTCAAGGAAATTTAGTAATGGCTGGTCTGGCAAAAGCTCAAGTACCCATTATTAAGGCGAGTGCAGCAGCTTCTATTGCTGCTATTACAGCCCAAGGTTTAAAACAAGGAAAACAATTAGGAGGTGGTGGAGGTGGTGGTGCAGGCGGTGGCGCAGGAGCCTCAACTCAATCTGCTGGAGGTTCAGGGATTATATCCACTGGAACTGCAACACAAATGGATAGAAACATAGGATTCTTACCAGCAAGGGGTGGTGAATTTAGTGGTGCAGAAATAACAATAGTAAACACATTTGATGAGGAGAAGGTATCTGAGGTCGCAGATAGAGGCGCTAGAAAAAGACAACAGCAACAAGTTGTAGTAGCCTAATGTCTAAAATAACAATAAATACTGGCTCTGTAACAAGGCAGTTCGGCTCTTTTAGCTCTACACTAGAGTTTGATATAGATGACGCTAGTGACGTTACTACCACCATGAAGATGGCTAAAATGCCAACTTTGTCTCAGGACTTTGACCTGCAAGAAGAGGTTGAAAGCGTTAGTGATTTCAAGATGAACTCATCAAAAGTATCATTAGAGATATTTGACGAGCTAGGTAATGAAGATAGCTTATTTGAAAGAATAGGAGAGTTAGGTAATGACGATAAAATAAAGATAAAGATAGTAGTAGGGTCTGGTACAGACTACTTTATATCCACTAAACAGCAGTGCGAATATGATTGGCGTGCTAGAAAGATAAAAATAAAGGGTCAGTCTGGTTATCGTTATAGCGTATTTTTACCACAAGAAATTGCTTCAGAGACATTTTCTATAGATGACTTTTTAATAAATGAGGTAGGAGACACTAGATACGCACCAGTAAAGTCTGTTGTTCGTGCGTTTTTAGATGGTCAAGGTGATGAACCTACAACGGTAATTATAGGCTCTGCTTTTGATGTGGAGGTTGATGACGTTGACCCTGTAGGAACTCCAACATTTATAGGGGTTGAGGAGCAATACATAACAACGTATACTGCCGTTGAAAGAAAAGCATTAAGAATGGCGATAGCGGAAAGCGCACTAATAGGAACAATACTTGGTTATTCTTTTTACGTGAGAAGAAACTATGATGGCACGGCAACTTTTGATACGTTTTCACCTAAAGCAGATATATCTGGTTCTGACCTAAAATCCTTTGGTATGAAGTTCTTTAACAGGAACGTAAAGGATTTCTTTTTGCAAATATCATTTCAAGACCAGTTTGGGACTGCGGTTGCTAGTCAAACATCCACTATATTCCCAAGAGGAACTCAAGACTTTAACGTAACGTCCCCTACTATTATAAATCTAACTACGCTCGACTACGACTCTGGCACGACAGACTGGGAGCCAAGAGCTACTGGTGGTGGTAACGTTACTGCCCTACCAAGTGTTTCTGATATATTTGATGACACTTTTGACGCATACAAAAGAGCGCTACAAATGGAGCAATCTTTTTCAGTAGACTTTGAGATATTTGGAGTAAACACACTAAAGCCATTCCAGTATTTAAACCTTGCTTCTAGCGGAATACATCCAGCCATAAATGGTAAAAAGATACGACCAACCCAGTTGGAGTACAACCTAGAGGATGATACTGTTAAAGGTAAGGGGTATATTATTGGCTAAACTCACCGACATAGTAGTCATCACCGATTCGGGTGGTACACAGACGCTAACCATCCAAAATTACACGGAGAGCGACGAACTCCAATATTGGGGGTCAACCTTCGATGAAGCAATAGATGGGACGTTACGGAGCAACGTCAGAGGTATAAGGCGCAAAGCCGAGCTTTCTTATCAGTTGTGTAC
>Ga0208644_1002445_pt1 | contig 14847 bp, 19 predicted proteins | sample VirMetDEL_Nov_18_FD_184517 | JGI IMG/M metagenome (GOLD analysis project Ga0208644, IMG submission 184517) | Aqueous microbial communities from the Delaware River and Bay under freshwater to marine salinity gradient to study organic matter... | ecosystem: Environmental > Aquatic > Marine >... | reverse complement strand
CGCATGATAACGCGAACATTTTGTGATCCATCGATATCGCTCATGTCGATGACCTTTACCTCGTTGGTGTCGCTCAACAAACCAGTTCCGAAGTGGAGGTCAGATTTAAGACCCAATACACAATCGCTGTCATTCAAACCAGGACACATGGTCACGGGAATGCCTTGGAAGTTCATGGGCTTTTCGCCAACATAGAATTGGAAGTTGTAGTTACCAGCGGACAAAGCGGCTTGGTAAGCTTTCATGGTCAAGGGGCCAACATAGAATTGGTATCCCTCTTTGCCATACAATGCGCTTGGTGAAGCGTCCAACATAGATTGCAAACGGGTAACAACATTCGAACCGCTGTTTGCGCCTGAGGCGGTAACGGCGATTGCGCTATTGTCGGCCAAGTATCCGAACATACCATCTTGACCTGCGGTCACGGCTGAATCGTAGAACATGGAAGATTTCCAAATACCCAATTCGATACCTTGTGCAACCTCGGCGGCAACTTGTGCCAACAAGAATTCGTTGAAATCGGCGGGCAATTTCTCGAATGCGCTGAAACCTGCTTGTGCGGCTTCCCAAGTGGTACGCAATTGGTTTTTGCACAATTGCAAATTCACTTGCTTTTCAACGGTGGTCAAAACATATTCACCCAAGGTGATGCTTGAAGAATCGGTGAAATCACAAGTTGCATCGGCGATGGTTACGCTATTCTGCCAGTTGCGAATCACCTCTTTGTAAGCAACATTGGGGTGAACGGTAATCAATTCTTTGGCGAGTGTTTCGCCTGACAAAAGGGCGGCGGCAATGTACTTGCCCGCAAACTGACCCGCATAGGTGTTAGGGGAAACAGTTGGCCCAGAGAATTTGTAATTATTCATGGTCTTTTTTGGTTTTTTTTATTAAGAGAAAAGTTGGTTGAATACGCGGTCGGCAATAGTTTCCTGGCGTTGTGCGCCGATACGGAAATTGGCAACACGCTCGGGGTTGGATTCGGGATTGAATTTGGCGTGTGGGGCGGGTTCGCTTGCCAACGCTTTTTTCAATTCTTCGTTTTCGGCGGCCAATTGGATGTTTTCGGCTTTCAAAGTTTCGTTGGTTGATTCGATGGCACTCAAACGGGCTTCGATTTTGCTGAAATAGCTTTCCTCCATTTCGGTTTTGCTTTTTACAACTTTCTTGGGGGCGGCGGTGGCTTCAACTTCCTCGGCCATTGGTGCTTCCTCGGCTTCGATTTCCTCGGTTACCTCTTCGGTCACCTCTTCGCCTTCGGTTGATACCTCAACGATGACACCCATTTCATCGGTTTCGATTTTTACACCATCTTCCAAAACATATTCGCCTTGGGGTACGGGGATGTTGCCTTCCTCGGTTACGATGAAAACGGGTTCGCCAATTGCGAAGTTTTCGGAATCAAGAACAATCTCGCCATCGGCGGTTTTCTTTTGAGCCATCTCAACCTCAATGGTGGCTTCGGGTTTGATACCCAATGCAACCATCACGCGGTTCAATGTTTCTTTTGCATTACTCATATTTGACAAACGATTTGTGTTTTTAATGTTCGGTTTTTATTGATTGCTGGGATTTATTTGATGTCCAAAAGACCAATCACCTCTTTTTTTGTTGGCAAAATAGATGCCCCATTAATTTGTAACATTATATCCTCCCCTTTGCTCCCTTTAATATCAAGACCCAATTCTTTTGCTTTGTTTTGATATTCCTTAAAAGATTGTTGAGCTTTTTGATATATGGATTGAGATTGATTGTGAAAAGAATCAATCTCTTTAATTAACTGCTGAATCTTTGGTGCTAATTTTAATACTTCATTTCTATTATTTGAACTTTTATCATATAACCCATTCAAATTATCCAGGTATTTTTGCAATTCTGCAATCGAACTTAATTCCGTTTTAATTACTCTTTTTTGCATTTTATGTGTTTTTAATATTCGGTTTTGATATAGTCGGTTAAGATATCACGCACCTCGGCCAATCTTTGTTCCGTGGTTTTGTGTGATGACAATGGGGTGGATTTGTCGGCGAAAAACCCTTCGATGGAAAAGCCCTTGACCTTGCCAGTTTTCACATAGTCGTTCCAAATCTCATCGTTGTTGACTTTCATCGAAACATACCATGTCCCCACGGGGTCATTCATGCCGTATTTGGTTGACTTGTCGGCGGTCATATCCTCTTTGATCCATGATTCCACCAATGTCAACCCCTCCAATTTGCCATCGTGTTCCAAGGTGGCATTGTGTTGACGGCCACGCATCAAATACAATTGGGCCGCCTTTTCGATTGTGGCTTTTGAAAAATACACATAGAATTCCTCAACCGCCCCGTTCAATTCTTGGTTGCGATAAATGGGTTTGTTGGGAATCAATGCAGGCCCCATCAAAATGCGCTTTTCGTTGTCGATGGTTTTGAACTCAACTTTGTGTGAATTCAAGGCAACGAAATTGGATTCAATGGCGGGGGCTTCGACAATCGAAATTGCCTCAACTCCCGATGCCATTTCTTCCTCGTTCAATATTAGTTCAACGATTTTCAAACCTTATTTGATTTTGGTCAACATTTTGGTGTAGTCCTTCAAATCTTGCTCAATCTTATAAAACCCAGAAGTTTCAACGGCTTTGATTGCCTCAACAACATCGGGGATTGCGCCTTCATTGAGTCCCAATGATTTCAACTGGCCCAATAATTTTTTGTAATCAGCGTCAATACTCCCATTATAAACCATTTTATTCAAAATTTGGGTATTGTCTTTTTCCAGTTGTTCTTTGGATTTTTTGATTGCATTATATTGGTCAAGAACTTTATTTGTAGCCTTGACCGCATTTGTGCCGCGTGATGCTAATCGAACAGCCTCTTTGGCTTTACCCAAAATACCATCCTTCAAAGCAAATTCAATTTTGATTGCGTTCTTTTTCATATACCTTGAAAACGGCTTATCCGCCTAATGTTGCATTTTTACGAATGGCACGATCCAACGATGTTTGTGTCGTTACATCTTGCCCGATAACATACGCCCGTTGGGGTTGTCCCAAGTTGCGATTCAACGATCCCGCAATTTGTGCATTCGGGTTCACTTGTTGCCCTACGATTCCAACCGATGGCATCAATGCGGGAATGTCGGCCGCATATCCACCGCCACCACCACCTGGGGGTTCGGGGACATCGGTTTGCATGATGGCCCTAACATTCGCAAGACCCGCCGCGATGACACCCGCCGCCGCTACGGGGCCAATGATACCACCTTGTGCCAATGCCTTTGATGCACCCGCATAGGTATCGATGATGGCTTGGGATACGGCAACGGCTTTGCCAAATGCGCTATTCTCACCAACCAATTGTGCGATACTGCCCAATGATGATGACACCGCCTCCAATGTGGCCATTTTTGCCTCCGCCGTTTTCTTGGCTTGCTCGACCTCATAATCGGCCGTTTCTTTGGCCAAGGCACGGGCATCGGCCGCATATTGGGCATCGAGTATTTTGCGCTCATTGACGGAATCCACATACGCTTGGGTGCCTTCCTTTTGCATGGCGATTTGGTCATCCAAAAGCTTGCGGCGTGCCATGAACTCATCCAACAAATTTTGTTTGCGGGCTTCAAATTGTGCTTTGCCCTCGGCCGCCAATTCGGCGTTGGATTCGCTCAATATCTTGTTGGCCTCGATTGTACCCTCTTGTAATGCACGGGCAAGGTCGATGCGTTCCCGTTCCAATCCGTTGATGTTGGTCAATTGCTCGGAACGCAATCCCGCATACTTGGCCTCCACGCCCGTCAATTCTTGCGTCAATGCCAATATCTCCAATTGGCGGTCTTTGGTAAATCCTAACAACGATTGTTGTTGTTGCAATATGCCGATACGGGCTTGGATATTTTCCTTTTCCTTTTGTTCACCTTCATCCAATATCTTGGCCAATTCCTCGTTGGCCTTGATGCGTTCATCGATGGTCTTGGCCTCATCATCACGGATTTGGCGTTGTTGCTCGGCCAACAAATCGTATTTCTCAACAATCCCCGTAAACAATGCCGCCAAGCGGTTCAAATTGTATTCGGCGTTGGCTAATGCATCGGCGTTATCAAATGCCTTTTTCGTGGAATCCGCAATCGTGTTATACGCATTAACGATTCCGTCTTTGACTTTGTTGACGGTTGCCATGAATCGGTCATTGCGTTCCTCCTGGCGTTTGTTGATTTCCTCTTGTTCCTTTTCAATTTCCTTTTGGCGTTTGTTCAATTCGGCCAACTCACCATCATCGCCCGTCAATGCGTTCCATTTTTCACGAACGGTATTAATGATGGATTCAAAGCCAAGTCCAAATTCCTTGAACGAATCAACGACACGATCCACGAATTGGTCTTTGAGCCAATCGGCACCATCTTGCAAAGTTTGTTTGAAATCCTCCCAAGCTTGTTTGGGTTCGGTGAATACGCGTGACAATGTTTCAATGGCGGGGGTTGCAACCTTAATCAACCCGTTAATCATGCCCTGCAATATCACGCCAGCTTTGGCCAATAGGTTTGCCACCTCTTGGTTGTTTTGAAATGCCTCGGTCAACGCATCAAACAACTTGACCACGACACCTACACCCAAGCCCGTTTTCAAGACATTGCCCAATCCCGCCATGGCCTTGCCTATGCCCTTGACGGATTTGCCACCCTTTTCAAATGATTGGGACAAATCATTCACGGATTTCTCCGTGTTGTTGACACTTTCGCGGACGGATTTCAAATCCTTTTCAACCGCGTCCACCTTTGCGTGGATTTTGAATTCTATCGTTTCAGCCATTGCCTTTTGATTTTAGCCCACAATTGGGAGTAGGTGAACACATATTGATTTTTGCCCTTGGCGATTTCCACCTCTGGCGATACGCCAATCCATTTTTGGGATTGTGCTAATTTGATGATTTGGGTTATCATAATAATTCAAGAGTTAATAGGGCCAAATGCATATCGATGATTTCGCTTCCACCTTCCTCATCGTATGCCAAAATTTGCACCTTGTCCTCGGCGTTCAAATTCACGATGGTGGTCATGTTCAAGGAACCCGATGAATGATATTCGTGCGCTTGGGCGTTTGTAAACACACCATTGACCGCAATTACAAAAGCCAAATGGCGGTTGCCCGATGTGTCAAACGATACTTGCGCCGTCAATCGGAATTGCCCACCATATTGGTCGTATATCCAATTGTTTGTGGCATCAAATACCAATCGTTCGGCATCGCCCATGGTTTCGTAATCGGTCAAATTGACCACAACGGGGGTTTCGCCAGTAATGCTCAATGTCTCTTCGTTGTAATTGTATCCCGTAATGACCGTCTTGCGGGATCGATTCAACAATTGGTCAACCGCCGCTTTCAATCGTGCCAATGTTTGGTCGTTGTATGTCGTTTCACCCGCAACATCGGTGTAATAATCCGACCCGTTCAAAATGCCGTGCGTCACATCGCGTCCCACAATGCTATCCCCCGCAAAGGTGATTCCATCCACGGGGTTTTGTTCGGCGGGTGTCCAATCGGGTTGATTGCCCGTGGCCGTGATTTGCAACACATCCACATCGGGGTATGTTATCAATTCCAGGTCGGCGCGCTCATTCAACATATCGTATGTGATTTTGTTGATTTTGTAATAATTGCCCGACACGGCGATGGTGTCGTTTAGGGACAAATTCAACCATTCACCCACGGGAATGATGGCCGTCATGTAGACAACACGCGAACGGGATGAATACAAGCGCGACAAATAGCGTTGCCAAAAGACCATGTACATGGTGTTGGTTGCCATATCCCCCGAAATGGTCGTTTCAAGGCCGTATGTCAACGAATACGATGATGTGGTGGTTGGGTATGCCGAATAGGTTGAAAGGGTCGGAAATGTCGTTTGTTGGATTGTTTCAAAATACCATGGGTAGGTCACCGCTTTGTTGCCCGTATAGTACGCCAACATCAATGGGTGTTGCACCGCTTGTGCGTCCTTGTCTAACATCGCCACCATTTGAATGTCCGTGATGCCGATTGTGCTTCCCACATCGTTGGTTTCACGCATCAACGATGGCACGGGAATATTGAATATCGTTTCAACCTCCAACGGTTCATCCACAAAGTCAACACGGGGTGCATATTCCACGGCACCGAAACGGCGGCCGTACAATGAAATGATTTTTTGGTTGGCCAAATCAAGGCCCTCGGCATGGGTCAACGATACCTTGGCGGGTATTCGCATTTTCTCGTGGGTGATATCGGTGACATCAATCCACTTTGTCCAATTGTTTGTATCGCCAGCGGAATACCAATCATCGATATTGTGCATGGCGTATTCGGTTTCCGATACGGGTACCAATACGGCATTGTAAGCTTTCAACACCCCACCGATGAAATCCGTGACCTTTGTGGGTGGCATAATCCACTGCAATTGCATGGTGTCGGCACCGAATGGGGCTTCCACACATTCAAATTGTGCATCCAAGGTTCCACCAAATGGCGAATAATAACCCACGGACACTTTGTCCCCAGCCGTTAATGGCACATAGTACGATTGATAGAAATTGCCAACCGTTGATTGTGTACCCGTGAACGATGTGGCGTTATTGTTCACCATCAACGCAAACTGGAAGCGGTTACCAAATACGGGGTTTGTGTTTAACGCGGAAATATTGGCATTAAAGTCATAACGATACCACCCCGTTTTGGGGGCCGTGTATTCGTATGTGGCATTGTCAAACACATTGTCGGGATCACTAACCTCAACGGACAATGGCAATTTGGTGTATTGCATCGTGTAGGTTGACGGCGTTCCGAATGCCGTTGATGGCATAGTGATATCGCAATTGGCGTATGGGATTGTGTCTTGGTATGGCCCCGCGTACGACATGGGCGCACAATACAAATCCGTGAATGCATCCGATGACAACAATGACCCCGATAAGGTGTAACCATAATTGGAAAAACAAGTTTCAATCATGGTTTTCAACTTAATCATCGGGCGCAATTGGGACATAGCCACGCCACCATAAGTGGATGACGCAATCGTGTTTGGCCCTTTGTAGGTTTTGGAATACACAAAATTGGAACCCCAATCCACCACGGGCCACAAGATGTCACCCGATAACAATGTTTGGTTCCATGAATCGGTGATGTTGGCGTAAGTGATATCGTGGTCAAAGGCCGACCAATCCACATCAATCAATGTATCCTCGCCAAATTCCGTGAACACATTTTTGGCTTGGCCATAGAACACCACATTGTATTGGTGGGGCAATCCGTTTTTGTAGGTTACACCCGTCAATTCCACGCACCCATAAAACACGGGCAACCCGTGAACATAGATTGTGGCATCCAATTTTAAGTATGGATTCCAATTGCCGAACGCGATATTTTCTTCGAAATAATTGGCGAAAATCGGGTCATTGGTTTCCGTGGATGGCACATTGAATTGTTGCGTGAAATCCGTTTTGGCCGTTGGGATATCCTGGAAATCCTTGACTTGTCTTGTAAGGGTGACGGATTCATCATCGAACAAATCCATCGGCGTGCCACTAATAACAAGCGAAAATCTCATCGTACGATTTTATTGATGACGGGTTGGTTGTATTCCAATGTGAATGTGTATTGAATCAACTTGTCGTTGGCGATGGTCTTTTTGTTGAACGCCGAATCGGTGATCCGTGCGGAATACAAATCCGAACCATCCACCACGATGATGTTGTTGGATAGCATGAATTGTTCAATCACCTCGTTATAAGCTTGGGGCAAATAGTCGGTGTTGATGGTCAATTGAGTCACCCCGTTCGTGTGGTATGGTGTTGTGATTTGCACCCCATACGACCACGCCGTGTTCAAATCCGCTTGGCGGTAAATTGGTTTTTGGTATTGTTCCTTGGTGATGTTTACCACCTCACGGGATAGGGCGTTGAACACCATGGAATCATACACGCCGTATTTGTTCAAGAAATGCGTGTCAACCTCGCCGTATTTGTTTTGGCAATCGTACGACACGGGGATGGTCACCGATCCCGTGGCATAGGTGAACACCAAATTGAAATCCTCGCCACTTGCACCCGCCGCCGTGATTAATTGAATGAGGTCAACGCCTTGGATTTTTTCGGCACTCGTTGAAACGGTGTTCGGGGTGATGGAATATCCACCGATTGAAATGGATGTGATTTGCGTGGCATCATACCACAAATAATACGATGAGGTTTGCAAGGTGATGGTGACGGATGTTTTGTCCGTGTACACATACTTGGCCGAATAGTCGGCATTCAATCCATCGATGGTGTAATTCCACCCCGCCGTGATTAGTTGCGTGTTGGATGTGATTTTGGTCGTTGATCCCGCATCGTAAATGCCCTGAACCTTAACCGCACAATAATACGCCCCATCCCCGATGTTGGGTTGGTATGTGCCGTTGACAAGGAAATCAATATCGATGTATTGGGCCACAATCTTGTGGGCATCAATCCAACCACGCCCAGCACCGAATTGGTCGGGCTTGCGTTCAATTGTTGCCACGGGTGTTGCGGGTATGGTGGTTGATCCCGACCATACGAATATTTCAAAATTGTAGTAAAACCCAGCCGATGCGTACAATGCGTCATAGGCTTGATAAATAAGGGGTGACAATGCCCCCGTGGTTCCCGTTGGTTGTTCGTTGAATGTCATGGTTTCATCCGACCGATTTGGCCTTCAATATCTTGTTTGATGGAATCGTTTATTTTACTGCGGTATTTCGACAAGGTCGTTGCCAATGCGATTTTTTGGAAATCAAACGGTTCAATACCGAAATGCTTGATTTTGCGGTTCATCAAAAAGCGCATGGCCTTTTGTGTCTTTTCGTTGTTGTTCAAGAATTGCCCCGTCTTGGGGTCTTTGGGCCTCAATCGCTTCATTTGCGCCCATTGTTTCATCGAGGTGGGTGGAATGCCCTTGTCCCCATTAAATTGCGCACCTGGCCATGGCTTGCGCCCCTTGCGGATGGCGTCACCATACCACGCCATTGATATCCCGAACTCCAAACCATCGGCGATGGGTTTGATGGAGTTGACAAGGTTTCCCGATGCCACGAATGGCGCACGGATTTTTTGTTTGCGAACGAATTCGGGTTCCCAAGTGTTGCCGATTTTTTTCCAAGTGGCACGAATGGCCGTGCGGGGTCGCTTGGCCTTCAACTCCAACTTGGCTTGTTCGGCGTAGAATGCCGCCGCATCAACCAACAATTTTTCCGTTTTTGGGTAATCGGCCATTAGTAACAATCACCATCGGTGACCCATGGGTTTATCAAAGTGATGGAAAGGGAAATCGTATAGCCCGCCAACACATCGTTGTCATCCTCAATAAACGGGGTGAAAGATATGGGGCGTGCAAATTGGATTTGGTTGAAATAGGTTTGTTCGTAGGCCCACAATTCACGGGTGAATCCCACATACAAGTTTTGCAAGATGTGGGCATAGTTTTGGTTCTCCGTGTAGCCAATTTCGGCGTATGTGGTGCGCAAGGTTTGATCCTCGTTTTCGGTTTTCAGGTAATTCACCACATCGGCGATGGCCACATTCATGCCAATGGTTGCCGTTTGGTCGGTGACCGATACGGATTGAATCGTGGCGTGGCAAAGTGGGTAAACGGTAATGGCTTTCAAACCCATGTCGGTCAATTGACCATGGGAATAGTTCCATCCCAGTTGCGTGGCGATGTCCTTGATGATTTCAAAGGCCGTTCCAATGTGGTTATTTGTCATTTTTTATTGATGATTTTCTTTTCGTATTCAGCGAGGTCGGTCTTGTACGAACCCCATAGCAAAGTTTTATGTATGGGCATTCCGACAACCGTGTCCATTCTTGTGATATCTCCGTCAGAGAGCCAATGGATAAATCCAAACCAGCCCCATTTTTGATTGATTGCGTGTGCGTTTGAATCGCCTCCGTTTCCGCCAAAGATTTCACCATAGAGTTCAGTAAGCTTGCGCCTAAACTCCAAAAAAAAACCATGGCACCATAGGCAACGCCCGTTGGCATCATCTTGAAATCCTCGACCAATGTGCCTTTGTATTCGCCAATCTCATATCGATTGTTCTGACCCTCGATGATAACGGGACGGAATAGCACCGACATGATTTTCCACATGGCGTTTTCCTTGACATAGGTTTCAAGGTCGATGAATTCCCCCGTGGTTAGTTCATCCAAGTTGGGAATGAATCCGTATTTGGTGCCGTTCAATGTGAATCGGTCTTGGAATTTGGGGGTTTGGTTGATGGTGGTTGCCAGTTTCTCCAATATTTGGTTGACGGCATCCAATGGCCATTTGCGTATCTCGGAAACCTTGGCATCACAAAAGATGGCAATCGATTCGAATGCGCGTTTTTCCTCATCCATTTCGGGCAATGATGTGTATTGCTCGAAAACGGCCAAGGGGATTTCATTTAAGTCCGTTGGAATTGTGACTTTCATTATTTGTAAAACGATTAATTGGTGGAATGTAAAAAAAAAGCCCGCGTGTCAGGCGGGCCGTACTTTTTAAGCGCGGGAAGAAAGTGTTTAACGACGCCACAAAGATATCATCGGATGTCGTATTTCCCATAGTTGTTGTTCAATGATTCCATTTCAAAATATCGAACCGCATCGATGGCGTGGTGCGTTCCCGTGGGGATGTTCATTCGGTTTCCACTCTTGTCGGTGTCCCAACAATATCCCCGCAATTCCTTGATGAGTTCCACGGATGATGATGTCACCAAATATTCTTGGCCCTGCATCACTTGGATTCCGTAATTGATGGAATCTTTGCCCTTGGTCACGCCCTTGATTTGTTTCCCGTACCGCCTAATTTCCTCAATCGATTTGGGTTCGGCGGAATCGGCATACACCCGCACATGGTTGGGGAGTTTCTTGGCGATGTCGGAATTTATCAATCCCGTTTGATATGTGGTTTGGTGCAAAATGCGTTGGTTGTTGTATTGGTACACCTCAACGATGGCCGTGGGATCGTTGGTGAAACCAAAGTCAACGCCCAACCCTAACAATCGGGCATCGGGTGGTATTGAATCGATGGTTTTCCAATTTGAGAATATAACGCCCTCCAAATTGCCTATCTCACCCATGCCGTACACACGCCACCAATTGGCCCAATACGATGATGTGATGGCCTTGTCGCGGGCCTTTTCAATCTCGGCCACGATGGATTGATCCAACGCCTCGTTGTCCTTGTATGTTAGGACAATCATTTCGGCATCGGGGTCGTTCACCAATTCCGTGTCCACCCAAAATTCGGTCACGGGGTTGTAATCAAGGTAAATGAAACGGCGGGTTCGTATCGCCATTTGATAGTACGATTCCCATTCCACATTGTTGCACTCGTTAATGAATAGCACATCACGGCGTGCGCCACGAAGCTTGTCGGGTTGGTCGGCCGAAAAGAACTCAATGAACGCCCCGTTGGAAAACGAATATGTCAACGATGACTTGTTCCATTTGTTGGGGTCGTACATCCCCACCATGTCCATGATTTTGAGAAAGTCACGGATGGCACCACGGCGCAAATGCGGTATGGATTCCGCAACGATTGAAATCTCCGTGTTCGGATTCTTGACCGCGTAGTCGATTAGAAGCGGGATGATGGAAAATGTCTTTGATGATGATGTACCACCACGGACAATTCGCACACGCTTACGCAGTTTCGCTATCTTGGTTTGTGCCGTTGTTCGTTTCAGCATTCAAATCTATGCCGTTGAAAATGGGTCGTTCGGTTGTGACATCAATTTGTTGCGTTGGCAATCCGTATCCGCTATCCATCAACTTTTGGTATGCGGTGGCATCGCCGTTGCGTGCCTTTTTGATTAAGGCCAAGGTCATGATGTCCTCTTGGGACAAATGTTCCACCTCCCCAGTGATGGGGTTCTTGATGGATTCGGCGGCCTCTAACCACTTGCGTGCAATGGTGGAACGGTTCTTTGATCCTTTGGGGCGTCCGTTGGGGTTGCCCACCTGGCCTTTTTGAAATGGGGTAAGATTTTCGGGGTTTGGCATAATTACACAATTATTTCACAAAAAAAAGGAGTATTGCATGAATGCAACAATCAAGAACAAGAGCCATTTGATGTTGGTTTTCATTTCTCTTTGGTGTTAAAGGTTTCGTTGTAGTATGCTTCTGCTTGGCCATTAGTCCATTGAGTATGTGGATGTTTATCAAATACCCTTTGTCCTTCTATGTGTGCATCAACAATCTGCTCCTTCTCCATCTCAAGCATTGATTCAATCTTCTCCTCAATCATTCTTGATGTATCTAAATCCATTGGTAGGGTTGTTCTAACCCACTCCAATAGTTCTTGCATTGGTGTTTTCATTTCTCGCTTTGGTGTTATTCCCGTTCGGTTCAATCTGCGCCTATTTTTTACCATTTGCGCCCATTTATTACCGTTCGGGGTAAGTTATTCGTAACAATTATTGTGCATTATTTGTTACGACAATTGTGCATTGTTTGGCACTTTCGGTCATAATGTTTGTTATATCGGTCATATTGGTATGTTTTTGTGCCTTTTATGGCACATTGGTGAACGATGTCAATGTATTGTTTGACCGATTCCATGAATTTGTCAAGTTCTGAATTTACTCATAGGGTGCAACGGGTAATTTTGACCAATACTTAACATTGACAATTGCCTCGGTTTCTTGTTCGAACCAATAGCCATCGTTGTACCATGCCAATAGATAGTCATCGTTGTAATCCAACACCAAACACAATTCAAATTCATCGGGTGGGTTTTTTGCGTGGTCACGCCATACTTTGCTCATACTTGTGTAACGATTTAGCCAAGGTTTATTGTATAGAATGCCCCCGTGTATTTGCGGTCGATGATTTCTTTGAACTCGATTTCGGCCTCTTGCAATTGTTCGGGGGTATCAAATGTGATTTTCATGATTGGGTTTCGGGTGGGTTCTTTGTCGATGGGTTCGGATGACCCAAATTCCAATGGCAAGTCAAGCCCCCAATGATCCAACATTTCAACCTCCCATTCGTTGGCGAGTTGGTTCCAGTCCCATTCTCCGAATCCGACATTGTCTTTGATGATGAATTCTTTTTCTTGTTCGGGGGTTAGGTGTGCCACTTGAACGGGTACATCCTCGATTCCCGCCTCCATGCAAGCCCTCAACCGCATATTGCCACCCAATACCACGCCATCGGGGTTGATGACAATGGGGCGTAGGTTTAGCATTTCGGGAAATTCCTTGATGGATTGCACAAGCTTTTTGAACTTGGCATCCTTGATGACCCTCGGATTGTGGGGGTTTAGTTTGATATCCGTGATTTTCATATTCCGTGTCGTTCCATGTATTGTGCGTGAACTCGTTTGAGCCATTCTTTCCATTGTTTTTTATCGCCGTACATGATGTGGCAATTGCGGCACAACAACATCAAATTGTCGATGGTATCGGCGTGTTTTGATCCTCCCATGCCACGCGCCTCAATGTGATGGACATCCGTTCCGTTCCATCGGTTGCACGCCTCGCATTCCAACGGGGACAACCCATCGAATCCGAATGCGTCCAGGTAAATTTTAGTGTGCTTTTTCAATGATTAATTCCTTTAATCGTTCAAGGGCATCCCAAGCCACGGCGCATTCGCCGACCACTTGTTTGTATTTGCGCTCCCATTGGGGTGTTTTTGCGGTTAAGATGCGGCGTTCGTAATCCTTCATGCGATTGCCCCAATGGTTTTGTTCCATGTCAATCAAGCGCATGACGGTTGTCAATTCCTTTGTTACGATGTTAAGACCCATATGTTTCCCAAACGGAATTGAGTTCGTTAATCATGCGTTGCCATTCGCGGGGGTTGCAGGTGCAGGGGCGATGGATGCGTTTGAGTTGAAAAATACGGTGGTACATCTTGGCGATAGTTTCCGATTCCTCGTGCGCGATGGTGGTGGATTCCGCCTCACGGAATGCCGTCATCCAATTGTACTCTTCCTCCGTCATGCACAACGGTTGGCGATAGGGGAAAAGGTTGTTGAGTTTTTCCTTGCGTTGGTCGCATCCGCAATCCTCGCCCGCCAAAAATTTGACGGCGGCTTTAATCCCACTCGCTTCCGTGATTTTCTCGATAGTGTCCCCGATGCCTTGCGATGGTTTCCGTGTCCGCTTTCGTTTGTATGTACTCATGATATAGTTCTTTTGAATGTTTTTTGATTATTTGTTTGGCGTTTTTGACGGTGTTGAAAATCGAGTGTGTTGGTATCCCCGTTCGGGCCTCTATTTCCCGAAACGAATGACCATACACGAAATAGAGTTCCAACATCATTTGGTCGTAGTCCCTCATTTCGTTGATGCATTCCCGTATGCGTTCCATCAATTCGGCGTACTTGTGTTCGGCGTGTTGTGGTGCGTCAATGGGACAAAATTCATCTAATGAATCGAATGTGCGGTTGCGCTCGCGAAATGTGTCCACAACGGCGGATTGTAATATTTTGAAAATGTATAGCGTGTTGATTCCAGTGGGCGTTTCCATGCGGTTCAATGATCCTTCGCGTTCCTGGATTTCGCCCAATTTCAAATACATGGTTTGAACGCAATCGTCGATATCTTCCCCCCTTGCGCCTAAATAGTTCGCCATTTTTCTCCATCGCATTTCTTCAATAGCTATGTCGGCAAGGGTCAACATTTCCGTGTTGCAAATTAGTCATTTTAATCAAGGTTACAAAAGCACTCAAATGATGGATCGCCATCCCATAGCCCCATTTGTTTTTGCGCCTTGTCTTTGATTTGTTGGTATGTGATTTCCTTTTTCCATTGGTTTTGTGATTCTTTTGAAATCCACCAATCAAACAATTCGGGCTTTTCTTTAGCGATGATGGCGAGTTTTCCTTT
>Ga0208644_1002443_pt1 | contig 14857 bp, 4 predicted proteins | sample VirMetDEL_Nov_18_FD_184517 | JGI IMG/M metagenome (GOLD analysis project Ga0208644, IMG submission 184517) | Aqueous microbial communities from the Delaware River and Bay under freshwater to marine salinity gradient to study organic matter... | ecosystem: Environmental > Aquatic > Marine >... | reverse complement strand
TGCTTCCTTACCTAACACCCCTGCAGTACAAAATGCGCTTCAACAGTTAGGTTTACCACAGGGGGCAAATCTGGCGCAACCTTTAACTCAAGCTGCTCCCATGACAACGCCTACCGTTACCCCGGTAGCAGCTCAAGTCGCTCCCACCGCCCCTCCGGTTCCCGCAGCAACGCAAATGTCTCCCACGGTCTATGGCCCCGAACTCGGAGCCGCAGCGCCGACGGCATCTAGGCTAGACCTAATGGCCCAAGGCGCTAAGAATATCTATAACACAGAAGGCGGTATTGGTCAGTTTGCCAAAGATAACATGATGAACATTGCCGCTGCCGCAGCGCCTATGGTGATGCCATCAGACAAAAAAGAAGAAGAGAGCAAAAAAGATACTACACAATACTACTACCCAGAGTTCGACCCCGGACAGCTTTCGCAAGAGCAGATTGCCGCTCAATACGCCGACAGACCCGGAACCACGGCAGAGCGTCTGTATCGACAAGTTAGCTATGGCCCGCGTGCAAGTCGTGAAGTAACTGCGGCTAAAGGTGGTCAAATACCCGGCTATCAATATGGCGGCATTCCAGCCATGATGCCTCGTGGCTTTGAGGATTTAGGTCGTCGAGCAGAAGCGCTACAAGCCGAAAGAGCTGCTGCAAGACAGCAGCAAGGCATTATCCCTACTGCTTTAAGTGTGGCTGGGATGAACCCGCTAGCCGCTGCAGTAATAAACGCCGCTGCAAAAGACACAAATATGCCTGCCGTATTGGCTGGGTATATGGGCGCAACACAAGCCCCGGCACCGGTTACGAACATGTCAACTCCTTATAGCGGGAGTGGGTTGAATGTGGCAAGTGCACCGTCTGGTGGTGGCTCGGGATCATCTATTAGTAGTGATGGTGTTATGGCAAGTGACATTGGTGGTTCGGAAGCCTTTTCTAAAGGTGGTTTGCCCGCTATGAGCTACAAGCGTGGTGGTCTGAAAGAAGATTCATTTATTGTTCCCGCCGACGTGCTCGCAGCTTTGGGTAACGGCAGTAACAATGCTGGTTTAGCCGCACTTAACAATATGCTGGCCAAGGTCGGTGCCCCACGTGCTGAGAAAATTGACGGCCCCGGGGACGGCATGAGCGACTCTATCCCCACCTCTATTGAGGGTAGACAGCCCGCACGGGTGGCTAAGGATGAGGCTTATGTTCCAACCGAGGCTGTTCGCCGACTGGGTGGCGGAGACGTTAAAAAGGGCGCTAAGAAGTTGTACAACTTGATGGCTCGGGTTCGCAAGGCTGCTCACGGAGATGACAAGCAGCAGCGTAGGGTAAACCCTGATAGGTTGGCACGTGCCTAATGGATATGGCTCTCGTTTATCCGGGGCAGGTCAGCTACGTGCTCCCTGCCCTCTTGCCGTATCTACAGAAGTCAGAAGAATGGACTCGCGGCAGGGCAAAGGTAGACGACATACTTCGGTTCATATTAAATGGCCAAATGTATTTGTTTGTTGCACACGAAGGCAATACAATATACGGGCACGTTATAACCGAAGTGAAACAATATCCGCAGTGCAAAATGCTGACAGTTCAGTACTGCGCTGGGGAGCCAAACCACATGCAACATGTGGAGGACAGAATGTTTGAGATGCTAGAGCGCTTTGCCAAGGATGCAGGCTGTTCTGGTGTCGAATTCGTCGGACGCCCCGGTTGGCGGATGACTGCTAAGAAACATGGTTTTGAGGTACAGGACGTTATGTACCAGAAATTTCTAGGGGAATAGCTATGAGTGGCGGTGGCGGTCAACCTTCTCAAACTAGCCAAACACAAACCGTAGATTTACCGGATTGGGCTAAAAGCTACGCTAAAGATACTTTAGCTAAAACTGAGGCGCTAACCAGTGAACCGTACCAGACTTACGGCGGTGAGCGCATTGCTGGGTTTACGCCTGCTCAAACGCAGACCCAAGAAAAAATAATGAACATGGGTATCGCCCCCCAAATGGGGATGGCTACCGGTGTAACTGGTGCGGGCGGTTTGGCTTCTCTTGGCGCTGGCGCTCAGTACGGCGCTATGGCTACTTCTCCCGGTGCTATGCAGGCATATATGTCTCCGTATATGCAGGGTGTTGTTGATATTCAGCAGCGCGAAGCGCAACGGCAAGCGGATATTGCTCGTACGGGTCGTGGTGCTCAGGCCGTGAAAGCCGGTGCCTTTGGTGGTAGCCGTCAGGCAATTATGGAGGCTGAAGCTGGGCGTAACTTACAACAGCAGCTAGGCGATATTCAAGCGCGTGGTCTGCAGTCTGCATACGACCAAGCTCGTCAAGCTCAACAGTTTCAAGCTGAGTTGGGTCTTCGTGGTGCCGGTCAAGCAGCCCAGGCTGGTCAAGTTTTGGGTCAACTCGGGGCTACGCAATTTGGTCAAGAAAAAGACATTCTCCAAGCCCAGTTGGGTGTTGGTGAGCAGCAGCGTGCTATGCAGCAGTCTGGCCTTGACCTTGCGTACCAAGACTTTTTGAATCAACAAAAGTACCCGTATCAGCAGCTTGGCTTCATGGCCGACATGATCCGTGGTGTGCCAGTTGGTCAAACTGCACAAACTATTTATCAAACTCCTTCTCCTGACCCCTTCTCGCAGATGGCTGGTCTTGCTGGTACGGCGTACTACGGGTCTAAGATTTTTGGTGCTGCCGAGGGCGGCTCGGTTCCCGGCTACGCTATGGGCGGCATTTCTGGTCTGAACCCTGTAGAGCGCGAGGCTGCGCTTGACAATATGGGTGATAAGCAGATGCAGGGTCTGATGGGCCTCGCCGATGTTTCACAGCTTGCCAAACTGCAAGTAGCAGAGAAGTTGCAGCAAAACGCACAACTACGCAAAGCCGCTGAGATGGCTCAAGCTGGGCAGCAACCCCAACCACAGACAACTGTGGCAGAAGAAGCCTTGATGGCGATGGGTCTTGGCGGTCTAGACGTACCCGAAGATATGGTTTCTGCCGCAGGTGGTGGGATCATGCGTTTTGCAGAGGGTACTGATGAAGACGGTGTTCGAGCCAGAGAAGGTGATGTGTTGACTGAAGCTCAACGTGAGGAGCTACGGACTCGTCCCGGCGTTCAATTTAGCACGGTTCGACCCCAAACACCTACGCAAGAAGAACGCGACGAACTTGCTCTGTACATGGCGGAAAAAAAAGGCGAAAAAGTACCGGGAGCGGACTACGGACGCCCAACTTATACCTCCGGAACTGCGCCAACGCCGACTGCATATACACCCGGTATAGCGCCATCGTTTAAAGCTCCTTACACTGCTCAAGATTACATGACCATGATGGAACAGGCTCGGGCTCCCGGCATGGCTCAGATAGAGCAAGGGTTTGCAGAAGAGAAAACAGCTAACGAGCAACAAATACAAGCGATAAAAGACGCAGAAGCGCAGCGTCGAGCAGACGTAGAAGCGGCTGGTGAATATGGCGCAGCCCAAGAAAGGCGTGCTCAAGAACGATTGGACGCTATAGGCGCCCGTAAAGAAGAAGCAAAACTGGCGTTCATTCGTGACGTTAGCACTACGCTACTTACTTCGCCGACTAGAAACTTCCTAAGTGATTTGGGCGTAGCAGTTGGTCGTGGTGGCAAGTCGTACGACGCTACGGTTGAGAAAATTAACACCGCTAAAGAGAAGCTGCAAGACTCTATTGATACCATCATGGAGCAGCGGCGCGGTGAAAAACTTGCTAACGCCAAAGAGCGTCGTGCGGCTGACGTTGCCCTAGCTAAAGCTCAAGGTGACTTGGCCAAATTACTTGCCGGGAAGAAAACTAAGTTCGGCGAGATAAATATGAATGCAGCTAGAGACGCGGTTAAGGAAGCTACTAGCCAACAAATGGCTATTGCTGAACGCGCTCACGCCGCTGATGTAGCGTCGTATACGACTGCAGAAGCTGCCAGAAAGAGTTCCGCCGAGCGTCAAGATGCTGCTGCACTAGAACAATATCGAGCGGGTGAAGCTGGTAGGAGAGAGGCTGGAAAACCAGAAAGCCGTGATGCAATGCAGGCTCGTATTACTAACATGTTGGCTAGCTCTGATCCTAAAGTTAGGGCTATGGGTAGAAGGCTGCAGAAAGGCGCTGCTGGAGTAACCGAAGCGTTTACTTACAAAACACCCCCGGGCCAAGTTACTCCAGCGATTATGTTTAAATCGATCGGTGAAATAGATAAAGAGGTGCGTGCGGCTGCATCGGCTTATGTTAATAATCCAACAGAGGGTATGACTAAAGAGGCCAAAGAACGGTGGATTAGGGACGAAGTCAGAAGGCGGTTTGACGAGAACGTTAAGCTGTACGAGGCTCAAATGGGTATGGCTAGAGGGAATAGCGGTGCTGGTGCTGGAGCCCCTACAGGTGGTGGAGTAAACACGAATAACCCGCTCTTACGGTAATAGAGGGTACAAATGGCGGACTTAGCCTCAATCCTAAGAGACCCCAACTTCTTAAATGCAAACGAGGCTACTAAAGCAGCGATATTTGAGAAGTGGGCTCCACAAGACCCCAACTTTGCCAATGCGAATGAGGCTACGCAGCAAGCTATTCGCAATAAATACTTACAACCTTCTAGTCAGCCTGCCCAAGTAACACAGCCGGACGCTGAACCGGCTGCACAACCGTTACCTTCGCAACAGCAAGCCGATCAAGAAAGTATTGCGCGATCTGTACTCGACGTACCTTTAAGACTATCTAGCGGTGCGCTGTCTATAACAAAAGCTGCTATAGATATGTTTGGTGCTGGTAGTGATGCAGCAAAAGCTGTTGAGGGCGCGCAAAATCATATCGCTGCTTTATTTAGCGCTCAATCTAAGCTAGATCGAGCTGAAGCCATTCGTATCATGGACGACGCTAAAGACAAAGGCGTTTATGATCAAGTTGTAGCCGGACTTAAAGCTTTTTCTCAGGCACCAATAGATTTTGCGGTTGAGGGTCTTGGTACTTCCATACCCACTTTAGCCGTGGGTGCTCTTACCGCGCTGTCTGGCGGCAGTCCTTTACTAGCTGGTACTGCAGCAGGAACTATAGCTCTTGGCACCGGAATGGGCTTTATAAAAGGCGAAGTCTACGATGCAGTAGAGGCCGAGCTAAAGAAAAAAGGTGTACCACCAGAAGAAGCTGCTGCAAGAGCCGAAGCCGCTCAAAACTACGCTGGCGACAATCTAGATTTAATTGTTGCTGGTGGCGGTATTAACGCCCTTGCAGAAGTAACGGGTCTCGGTAAGTCTGTTATTCGTAGTGCAGTAACAAACCGTATCAAAAAAGAATTATCTAAAGAGGCCGCTGAAAAAGCAATATCTGATACCGCGCTAAAAGAAGTCCAGAAAAAAGCTGCGCGAAGCGTTCCAGAACAGATGCTGCGTACTACAGCAGCAGAAACGGTTGGTGAAGCCGCGCAGGGTGGCTACGAGCAGTTGGCTCAGAACATTGCTCTGCAACGAGAAGGATTTGATGTACCAACTATGCGCGGTGTAGTAGCAGCCGGTACGCTTGAAGCCGCCGCCGCTGCCCCTCTCGGTGCGGGTGCAGGTGCTCTTGAGGTTAGGCAGGCCAGACAAGCCGCCAGAACTATGGAAGACGTCGATGCTTTCCGGACAGATTTGCGCCGGATGCAGGCCGAACTTAAAGACCGCACCCGCTTATCCGAACTCGAAGGTATGCGTACTGGTGGAGCGCAGGTAGAAGTAGATGAGCAAGGTAACGTTAAGTTAGACGAAACCGGCATACCTGTGATTTCTCAACTAGGAACACCGCGAGAGCTAACCGAAGAAGAACAAAAAGAATACGACGATCTACGGGCTAAGCTAATACCGACTGGCGCGGTGCCGACTACGCCTGAAGAAAAAGCTGCTGCAGTTGAAGCTGAATTCCAACGGTTGTTTGACATAGGGTATGAAGAAGCAGATGCGCAAGCTCAAGCACTGGCAAATATTGAGCAACAAATATCTGAAGATGAAGAGTCCAAAGCAGATGAAGCTGTTCGGGTAGACGCCCGTAAACAATTTGCTCAGGTATACGACCAATATTTAGCAGAAGGTCTTTCTGAGTCTGCTGCCACTATGCTTGCCGTGGAGTACATGGATGAGCAGCAGCAAGCGGCTGATCGTGGTGAAGCGGTGTCCGAACCTGATGGGCAAGTAGATACTTCGCAAGTACCTCTTTCTAGTTTGTCTGACACAGAGTTAGATGCTTTTGTAGCTCAGCGAAGAGAAGCGCTTAAGGTAGCGTATAACGAGGCTTCAAACGCCGCGACGGAAGAAGAGTACTACAACCAGTTAAGTCAGGTCGAAGACCAGCAAGCCGACCTTGAGGCTAACTACAATGCCGAAAAGCAGCGTCGTGAGCTACGACTTGAGAACTTAAGTGACAAAGAACTAAACAACGCAATAGCCGACAAAACCGCAGAAATTGACGAGCTTGATATAGGCGGCGTAGGAACTACTTTGCCCCCAGAAGCAGAGGCTGTTGTAGAAGAGCTAGCTCCGTATCTGGCTGAAAGAGATCGTCGGGACAGAAAGCGTGCGCCGGTAACGGAAAAAGTAAGTAAGGCTCAACGGGGCTTGTTCGATGAAGGCGAGCCAGAAGCTGATAAACCAGCGGATGTCGCGCAAAAAGTACAACGTATAGTGGACTCGCTTGGCCCAGAGTACGCAGCTAAGCTTGCCGAAGCTCGTGCTCAAATAGAAAGCGAGCAGGCTGCACGCAGAGGTCGTGGTAGGCCAGCGCTTACCGAAGAAGGCTCGCCTGAGCGTGCCGCTAGAGAAAAAGCCCGTAAACAAGCAATTGCTGACAACACACGTAATACCCGTCGTGTCGAAGCAATAACGGCTCGGTTTAACAAACTGTACCGGGAAGACGCTAAAAGAGAGGATATATTAGCCTCTGCTTTGGAAGAAGGCGGGGAACGCGGTCGCTTTGCTGTAGGTAAGTACATAGATGAATTACGTCGTAAAGAAGCTAACCTCGTAGCAGAAATGATGTTGCTGTACGAGTCCATGCCTGATAGCGTGCATCGCCGACGCATAGGGCAGCTTCTGTATACGGTTGATCCTCAGACAGGACGTAGGGATAAGCCAAATCCAATAATTACCCCCGAGGTGTTTGCTAGTTCCAAGCGCGCCATAGCTGAGATGATGGAAGAAGCTAGGCAGAGGCAGAGAAGCACGCGCGTAACTAACGTTCTTAGCAAAGCTAAAAGAGAAGCAGCAAAAGAATCTAGGGGTAAAGATAGGCAAGTAGCAACCAAAAACGGCGAGTTTAATAATGTTACTACGGTAAAAGACGCACTTAAACTTGTCAAACGTACAGGCACCCCCTTCATGCGGTTGCTTGCTAGCCGCATTTACAACGCCGTCGGCGATACTAGATTTATAGTTGTTGAGCGTGGCGATAAGCTACCAGATGCGTTTGTAAAAGATGAAACTGCTGTGGGCGTTACGAGCACAGTGCTCGGTGATGACGGTAAATTTACCTCAGTAGTTTATGTACGCGGTGCAAGTTGGGGTGACTATTCTCAGGGTATTAACAGCGTAATTGTGCTCCATGAAGCGCTACACGCAGCGCTAGACCGTAAAGTTTTGGTTACGTCAGAGGCTAACCGCTTAGGCTTAAAAGGTATAACCAAGAGAGAAAAAGATTTTCTAGCTGACATAGAAACGTTGATGGATGACGCTAAACGTAAGTTCGTGGAGCTAGCCATTGACGATATGCGTAACGAAAGCAAAGACCCTTTACTGTTTTACGATTTAGCTGATGTCGTAGAAGGTGCTAAGGGTGCAATGTTTAACGACCCCACAGAGTTTATTGCGTATGCAATGAGCGAACCTGTGTTTGAACGGTTCTTAAATAGCTATAAACCAGCCAATTCAATCCGTAGCGGGTTTGGTAAGTTTGTAGATGCAGTTCGCAAGCTGTTTAATTTTGCACCTAATCAAGTAACCGCTCTTACTGAGTTAGTCTCGGCTGTAGATGTCGGCATCAGCACTCCATCGTCTAGGGCAGTTATACGTCAGATGCAGGAAGGCGTTATGTCTGAGTCCGCCGCTAATCGGCAGCGGAAACTACTGAAAGAACTAGCGGCAACTTTAAAACGGCAACAGCGCAACGCTAAAAATTACGAAGAAAGTGATGAAGCAAGTAAAATTAACGAGGGTATAAAAAGAGCGATTGAACTACGCAGTGGCCGTGATGTATACGAAGCTTTATACGTAACATTTCTTACAAGCACTACTAAAGCCCAACGCCTTATAGCGAAGGTTGTTCCAATAAGCATATTGGGTGATTGGTCACGGCTCCTTGGCATGCAGTCAATTACTGACGGCAACAAGGTGCTGAGTAAGATGAATTCTATGGCCGACAATCTTTTGTCGGGCGCACAAGAGACTATAAATAATACATTTAGGGCTTTTCAGGGTTCGCCAAAACGTATGGCTGCATTTGTGCAGGCAGCTATAGAGTCCACTTTAGCAAATGTAGACCCTGACACTAACCTATCTAGTCCTAAACTTAACGAACTGTATGCTGCGCTTGACTCCAGAGCTAAGACAGAATTTAGGCGCATACGCGACTATTTCCAAGCTATTAGCCAAATGTACACTAGATTACTTGACGATAGAGTTAAGAATTTAGGCGCTTCAAAGCAAGAACAAGATAACGTACTTGAAAAAATTAAAGCTCTGTTTGAGGTAGGGGACAAGATTTATCCATTTTTCCCATTAAAGCGTTTTGGAGAATACTTTGTACGTATAGGCACTGGGCCTACTAGGAAATTTTTTCTGTTTGAGTCTGAATACACTAGAGACCAGTACGTCGCACGCCGCGCAAAAGAAGCGGGTAAGTCTGTTAAAGATTTTCTAGCTGATGAAACAAAAGTACGTGTAGGCGAAAAGTACGAGCAATTAGCAAATGAAATACTCGGTGACACGTACGGTAAGTTATTAAAAGACGTATTTGACGCCATTGACGGTATGAAGGGAGTCACCGAAGAAGATAAAAACGGTGCGAAAGACGAAGTATTTCAAACGTATTTAACTCTTCTGCCAGACCAAAGCATACGTAAGCAGTTCCTGCATCGTGAAGGTATTACCGGCTACTCAACCGATTTTCTCCGTGCTTTTGTTGACTCTGCTACCCACAATGCGTTTCAACTATCAAGAATAAAGTATGCTCCAGAGTTACGTCGCGCCTCTGCGGCTAGTCTTACCGGTGCTGGTAACAATGCGTCTTTGCGTGTTTTGGCTCAAGAGTTTGAATCTCGTGTTTCAGACGACCTTAACAGTCAACGCGGAGACCTTGAACGGCGGATGATTGATACGACGGTTCGATTAACTAACCAAGCTTCATTTATTTACTATCTTAGTTCTGTAGCGTCTCCGATGCTTCAGCTATTCCAGCTTACTATTACCGGCTTCCCCACTCTCGGCGCTAACTATGGGTTTGCTAAAACTACTTTTGAAGCCACTAAGTTACTTAAGGTATGGAATCAATATACGATATTTAAAAAGAACGCCGACGGTTCTGTAACTATGACTGCGCCTAGTCTTGCGCGCAGTAAAGCGGTTCAGATGAACGACCGTGAGCGTAGGGCTATGGAAAAACTGCTAAAGCATGACGTTGTTCGTGTTACGTTGGCAGCAGAAATAAATGAACTTAGCAAAGCGCCAGTGCGTTCGACTGACGGTTCTTATACCGATGCGGCAAAGACATTGTTTATGATACCTGCTAAGTTGATGCAGGCTACTGAACAGATGTCTAGGGAGAAATGTTGGCTCACCGCTTATAGGTTAGCGTACAAAAAGCATGGTAACCACGAAACTGCAATCGAAGAGGCCGCTGACTACGTATCCGGTGCTATGGGTAACTTTGCTGGATACAGCCGACCTCCATTTATGCGCGGCCCTGTTGGGCGTTTGGCGTTCCAGTTTATGTTTTTCTGTGTATTCCAGCTTAGCTGGTATCTAAAAAACATGCTTTTGTCGCTACCGTATCTAAACAAGGAGGGTAAAGCGATTGCCGCTAAGACATGGCTTTCTTCTTTGGGTGTATTGTATTTAGTGACGGGCATGCAGGGGTTCCCTTTCGGCCTCGGGACGATGCTATTAGGCGCAATGAGTCAGATATTCGACGACGTAGACGACGACGATCTACCCGAAGAACAAAAGTACATCAAGGACATGAAACTAGAATACTGGCTCCGCAAATATTGGTTGCCAGAACAAGTAGGCGACGTAAAAGTATTTGATGTGCCCCTAAGCACAATCATTGAGTACGGGCCTTTGTCGGCGTTTACCGGTGCTGATTTTGCATCTCGTCTAAGTTTAAACGGTGTATTTATACGTGAAAGTAAAGACGAAGCTAATCTTGAGGCGGCTCTTACTAGTCAGATTATAGACGCTGCTGGCCCGGGGGTTAACATGCTTAAGAACATCGCTCAGGGTATAGATGCCTTAAATGTCGGTGATATACAGAAGTTTGTTGAAAAAGTAGCCCCAGCCGCTATGCGAGCTCCAATATACGCAGAAAAATACTCGCGGCAAGGCGTCGTTGACTGGCAAGGCACTGTGTTAACCCCTGAGGCCCAAGTTTCTATGGGTAAACTAATAGCTCAATCTCTTGGTTTTCGTCCGCTAGAGTTAACTGACCAAGGATACAGAGCCTTTACTAAACGGGCCATTGAACAGGCGATTAAGAACGAGAAGAATCGTATCTATGACCGGTACTACGTAGCTTATAAACTTGACGATAAACAGAAACAAAAAAGTATACGTAACGAAGATATACCAGAGTTCAACAAAAAATATAAATCTTTTGCCATCACAAGCAACGATCTTGAACGCTCGATTACGGAAAGAGTTAGACGGGCGGCTATAAGGCAAAAAACAGGCGGTTTTGACTTAAACGAGAGTAATGCACCGCTCGTGCGGGAATTCATGCGCCAGCAGAGTAAATAAAAAAACCCCCGCACTAGGCGGGGGTGAAGTTGCGGAGGAGGATCGCAACAAGGAGACAATGAACGCTGGCAACTGATGCCAGCGATTAAATTATAGCGTTACTCACGCCATATACGTAACCCCTTTACGCCATCCTCAATTACTACTTTTGATACCACGTTTAATCCTAATCTTTTCGTAACACGTGCAAGCTGCTGTCTAGCCGCAATGTCGTCGATGCAGGGTACAAAAAACGAGGTACCTTTTTTAAACTTAGCCCAATCAATCCTGTACGTCACCGTCTCGATCTTCATCTGCCGGTGCTCCAATCTGCAGGTACTCTGAGTTTGACGCATCAAACATTAGCGCACGAACAGGCGGCGATACCATCTTCAGCCCTTTGCCCATACGCTTGTTGACGGCTTCCCTGAACACGCCAATCTTATTTAGCTCGCGCAGAGAGTCTTTGTAGCCAATCTGGAATTTAACGCAGTACTCTTTGTAGTGTTTAGCAGATACATACAGGTGCTTAGTATCTGGCTCATATCGCACCACAAGCTCGCCCCTTGGCTCCACAGTCGGCATCGCTGGCATGTTGCTGCGGGCGTCCACTTCGTCGTTCACCACCAAAGAGTTATTGACGTAGTTGCTCAAGAACTCACCAAGTATCGTAATAGGAGAAGACTCCGGGGGTTTAATCTCTTCGCGCATCTCGCCAAGCATACTCAGCATCCAGCGGTAAATACGGGCTATGTCCCAGTCAAGTAAGCCTAGGTTTTTAGCCATCAATCCACCTGCAATATTGCAAGCGCACACCGCCGACCAGAACCGCTCACGGGTCGTAAAGTTAACCTGCTTATCAATCTTGGCCTGTACGTCCCGTACAAGCTGGATGGCGTCTTCTAGGTTGGATACAAGATACGCGGCGTAAATGTCCCCGGCATGCCCGTAGTTCTCAAACAGTTGGTGGTCAAACATCTGCTTGCCCGTGGCTACATCAATGGCGTCGCTCGGGCTTATTTCATACTCTAGTAAACGCATTGACTCGCCGTCGGGCGTATCTTTCAGCGCCCCCATCTTTTGGTAGAAGCTGGCGTTTGCCGATGCCAAAGTTATGGACGACCAAGTGGTGTTATTCACCCGCATCTCGTTGCTTTGGGACTTCATGCGGTTCTTACCGCGCCCCTGCGACATGCTATAGGCTAAGTCCGAGAACTCGATAGCCGACGTGTTTGTAATCTCGTCAACCGTGTTAGGTAGGTTATTTAGCACCCCAAGCCGGTGAATTTTAGACGCCGCCGTGTCTTTCCATATCGAGGCCAGCTTCTTTGGGTGCCCCCAAATACTGTTGCACATGTAGAGCGTGGTTGATTTACCCGAGCCTGACGACTTGTGGATGACGTTAATAATCGCACCGCTAAGCCCCGTAAACTTGAGCAGTGGTGCTCCGAACCCAGTCAGCGCGGCAAAAGCGTTCGGCTCTAAACCGGGTCTGTCGTACAGGTTAAACACCTCTGTCCACCCCTCTAGGGTGCCCTCGGATTGGCACATTTCAGCCTCTTCTTTGGTCACGCTCGATGGTGGGCTGTGGAACGTACCATCTTTTGTTATCTCCCGGTCGCCGACAATAAACACGCTGTCCTTGTCTGCCCAACCAAATTGTGTTCTCATTTTTTCAGCCTTATGAGTTTGTTGCAGGTTGTTTACACTTGTAGCAAGGTACTGAAAAATCAAGTCCTGCCGCTTGGTGCCGACTATGACGCCGTGGTACCCAAGCACTTCGCGCAGTTTGTCTTTTGCCATCAGGTGCGCCAAGGGTATAGAAAACTCCTTAACGCCGTCTCGCGGTGTATGCAATCTGAGCAAAGCGGTTTCGCCATAGTTGACGTCCACCATGCGCTTAACAAGATAAAAGTCTCGCTCGTAAATAAGCGTCGGCTCTTCCTCAGAGTCTTGCGGTGGCCGTCGGTACACTCCACCTGCCCGGGCACGGAAATACGGCTCGGGATATTCAGGTATCTTGAACGTCTCAACATCGCCTTCGTCGTCTTCGACTTCAACCTCGTCATCCTCGGGATCAGCTTCTGCTATCTCTGCGCCTAGCAGGATAGGTGTACTGATGCGTCCTTTGTTGGGACACCCTTCGCACCCGGCTGGGTTTAGGTTCTCAAACGACTTGCACAGGTACGGCCCTTTGGTTTCACGGGCTTTCTTGTCGGCTTCTTCGGGGTCATACCCCTCGTACTTGGACGACATCTTATGGATGGCGTCTTCTCTGTCTACGCAGCGTTCGGCAATTGATAGCGCCGCTCGCCACAAAGGCTCTTCTATGGAGTTCTGGTTCTGAAAGCAGTGCAACAACTGGGGGCAACCCTCGCCGTTGACCGACTTCATCATGATTGTCTTGAACCGCTTTACCTTGTTGCCCATCATGGACTCCATGAGTGGACTCAGTCGGCGCGGTATAAATGGTTCGTCTTCTTCGGGCTCAGCAGCTCCAAGAAGGTTCTTTATTTCGTCGTATGTGTAAGGCTCGGTAGCGTGGAACAATACGCTTACTGGCAGTGGGTCACCCTTAAAGTTAAAGGTGCCCGGTATCCGTAGAACACGTGATGCTTCAAAAACGGCTGGGTCAACGATAAGCCCATGCTGTCGGCATAGGTCTTTCAGGGCAGCGGCTAGCGGCTTCCATGACTTTTGGTCAATCACCGTGTCGAGCAGCCAGTACACGTGGATGCCGTTTCCTGAGTTGACCACAATGGGTCGGCGTAGGCCGACTGTCTTGCAGAACTGCTGGAACGCAGCAAGCCCCGTGGCTTGGTCTACATACCCTTTAACTACTCCGTTTTCGTCAGGCTCGGCTTTGGTTGGGCCGCAGTCGATGTCCATCCATAGTGCTTTGAAGTACTTGGCGTTCTCGTGCTTGCGGTTGTTCAACTCGCCATACTTGGCGCATCCAAAGAAAGCATTTGCTTCCTTGGAAACAAACTCCTGAACAATCTCGTCTACTTCTTCTCGGGTGTCAGCAAAGCGTTGGTCTACATACCGACCTATACCCACGACACAGTACCGCCCCTCTTGGGGCAATACTGCATTCAGTAAGTCAAAGTCAGCCATTTGTAGAGACAGTTATCCCTTGGTCGATGACCAAAGTAAGTTACGCGGATTGGAGTTTTTGCATCAGCCGGGTTATCGCGGCACTGCTTCTGCTGTCGGGGACTCGAAGCCCCCAAAACCAGTTGTAAACCGTAGCACGGGTTACGCCGAGTTTGTCAGCAATTTCAGTTACCGGGATACCACGACTGATACAGACCCTACCAAGAGCAACACCCAACGATTTCTTGTCAGCCTTTTTATTGGCCTCGATTAGTCGTTGACTGTAACCATAGCTCATGCTTAGTCCTCATCACCCCAAGCGGCTAGCACATCGTCTAGACCTTTTTTGGGCGCGGGCTCAGCAGTCGCGGTCTTCTTGGTCTCGCGTTTCTTAGGCGCAGGGACGTCTTCCTCTACATCAGCTTTAGCCGGTGCGGCCAAGGCTTTCTTACCAGCGGTATCAGCTTGATACGCCGTCATGAGCACCAACTTCTTGGTCTCATCGCTACCCGTCAGCTTGCTGGTAACAGCATACTGAGCTTTGTTGATGTGCCCAACAGGGGTAAACAAGATCGACTGGTTGTCGTTCTCGTCGTTGCTGGTAATCCGGGTAATAACCCAGTCGATGCTCTTGCCGTTGTTCGCCACGTACTTAGCGTAGTTCTCAAACGGAGCACTGTTTTCACCAACGGCGTCACCAAACAACGACTTGGAAGCCAAGTTAATTTGGTAAACCTCACCCTCAAGCGACGAACCAAAATCGTCAACCAGCACAACTGCCAGCTTACGCGAGTAGCGGCAAGCCTTAGAGTTACCTT
>Ga0208644_1002440_pt1 | contig 14863 bp, 9 predicted proteins | sample VirMetDEL_Nov_18_FD_184517 | JGI IMG/M metagenome (GOLD analysis project Ga0208644, IMG submission 184517) | Aqueous microbial communities from the Delaware River and Bay under freshwater to marine salinity gradient to study organic matter... | ecosystem: Environmental > Aquatic > Marine >... | reverse complement strand
GGTTGGTCAGGTTCGAAAAAAGCAGGGTGGTGTTCAGGCGGAAGCGTGGAAAGCGGCGATGGATGTCGCTGATCTACCACCAGTTATCCCGTATGAGCGTCTAAGCCCAGAAGCGCAGAGAGGTTGGGATGATTTCGACTACTTCCGCCGACGCTACTTGGGTAGGGTACCTAGCCCGTGGCAGGTGGATGCCGCGTACAAGATTGTGCAAATGTTGGAATCCCCCGAAAAAGAGTTCATTTGCATCAACTGTCCGCCAGGTGCCGGTAAATCTACGTTGTTTCACGACTTTGCGTGTTGGATGATTGTAAGAAACCGAAAGATTCGTGTACTTATCGGGTCGGCTACACAAACGTTGGCGAAAATGTATTCGCGTCGTATTAGGGAGACGTTGGAACGTCCGTTCCCGTTGAATCCTGACCCGATTCTGATTGAGAAGGGGTTGGCGGTCAACGCTGAAGGGTGCCTGTCTATTGACTATGGCAGGTTCAAACCGTCATCTTCGGGTGCGTTGTGGCGTGCCGAGGAGTTCATCGTCGAACAAGAAGACCTCTCCGGTCTCGACAACAAAGAACCGACGGTTTCTTCGTACGGTATTGACTCAGAGTTCATCGGACATCGTGCCGATCTCTGTTTGTTCGACGACGTGGCAACCCCAGAGAACGCCAAAGAGTCCGTTGCACGTGACAAACTTTTGGAACGGTGGGATACCGTGGCTGAGGCACGTGTCGACCCAGGTGGCTTGCTCGCTGTCATCGGGCAACGTCTCGGACCAGGTGACCTCTACGCCCATTGTCTCTCCAAAGTGACTTACGAGGAAGACCCTGATGCGTATGACGGGTCCGACGTCACCGACATTTCCGACGTCAAGGAACCAGAAAAAAAATCCAAGTACACCCATTTCATTTACAAGGCGTACTACGACGAGTTGGATACAGGTAGGGAATCCCGTAAAACTACTGCACCACCGTGGCCCAACGGACCGCTACTCGACCCGTACAGGTTGTCGTGGAAAGATTTGTCGTATCTGAAACATTCAACACCAGCGAAGTTTGAGGTGATCTACCAGCAACAGGATTTAGCGCAGGGACAGTATTTGATTGAGCGTGTTTGGGCGACAGGTGGAATGGGCAACGATGGGGTGCTTTATCCTGGGTGTATTGACGGTGACCGGAAAGCCGGTTACATACCTGGCGGACTAGAACCCCCGATCATCTCGATAGCGTCCGTTGACCCTTCCCCAACAAACTTTTGGGCTGTGCAATGGTGGCTGTTCCAACCGAACACGAACCTGCGTTACCTGATAGACGTTGAGCGGACACGACTTACCGCTGAGGAACTATTGGGGTTTGATACCAGCTCTCGTGAGTATGGCGGAATAATGGAGGTTTGGCAGAACAGGTCGTTCGAGATGGGTTACCCGATCTCCCATTGGATTGTGGAAGTGAACGCTGCTCAACGGTTCTTGTTGGCTCACGACTTCGTTCGCAAGTGGCAAGCCCTCCACGGGGTTTTGGTGGTTCCTCATACGACCTCCCGCAACAAACTAGACGAGAATCTAGGTGTCGAAGCGTTGCTGCCCCCGTTGTGGCGGGCTGGGCAAGTTCGCCTGCCGACGATGCGGGAGAACTGGAAGACGTTGGCTTTCATTGAGGAAATGTCGTCGTGGACTCGGAACAAAAAGAACGGCACCGACCTTGTGATGGCCCACTGGTTCGCAGAGTTGCACATGCCTCAGTTGGGTCCGGTGAAGCGTCCACCTCGTCTGTGGCGGCCAACCTGGATTTGATGTGTTATCCTAAGAAGCACTATGGCCAAGAAGCGTAAGAACATCAACCAAGACGACGCTAAGGCTCGTCAACGACAAACGTCAAAAGCAATGGGTCAACAAATACTTGCTTATCATGGCAAAAACAAAAGTGGAGAAAAAATGTATTCTGTTGGACCACGTAGCGCAAAACCCGTTGCTGGATGGCCAAACATGAACACGAAAGTTGGTGAATCTTTTGCGGGTAGAACCTATGTTGACCAACTTTGGTTGCATAATCAAGCCATGCGAATTGCCGCAAACATTCCCAAGAGCCAAAAGGCGGCAGCGGCATTTCGAGCCTCCGAAAAGAAAAAGTCGGGGCGAACCACGGCTAAAAACGCCAAACGCCGCGAACGCTAGGAGTTGGCCGTTTCGGTCGGCTGACGTGGATTTGATGTGTTATCCTGACTAGCACCAAGACAGGAGTGCATTATGGCAGCAAAGAAAAAGAACACATCTCGCAAACCTCGCGGGACTGATGCTGGAGGACAACCCATTGACTTGTCCAATACCGACCAACTGGTGCGGGAGTTTCAACGCAAAGTTGTGGCGGAAACTTCGCAGAGACTTATTTCGATGGATAAGGGTTATTTGACGGAAGACCCCAAGAAAGACTGGTCGAAAGTCAAAAAATACGGCAATGCAAACATGAAGGCAGAGCAACTTCGTTTTTCTCGCGCAAAGGCGCAGTACAAGGTCGCGTCACGCAACGTTTCTGACTTTTACAAAAACTATCGGGGTCCCTCAAAGCCAATCGCAATGCCTGCAGCAAAAGCACCAGATAAACTTAGTGGTCGTACCGCAGATTTCGGCACCCGTTCCCTACTTGAAGGCATGAAGTCTTGGATGCGTGGAGGCGGTCTTCGTCGCGGGAGCATGTAACCCTTGCGCTCACTAGATGAAATCGTTGAACTGTACCACCAGCGCCGACTTGCTGCAGGACCGGTACATGAGCAGATGCGCCGTGTGCGCGACCTCGCCAACGGTGATGTCGTGGTACCGCTCAACGAGTTGGACCGCAACGCCAAAACGAACGTAGCCAACCTGCTCGTACAAGGGTTGGATCAGATGTCGATGCGTGTCTCGTCCACGATGCCGTCACCGTATTTCCCGCCGGTGAAGGAAGGTTCGGAGAACGCCAAGAAGTATGCGCGTATGCGCAAAAAGGCGATGCTCGGCTTCTGGGATGAGAACCGTATGCAAATGAAACTACGTCGCCGCGCCAGACACCTGCTCGCCTACTCCTCGGCACCAGTGTTCATCAAACCTGATTTCGCTACGTTGACTCCGAAGTGGGTGGTGCGTAACCCGTTGGACACGTTCGCCGCCCCGATGGAAGACGACGAAGTAGTACCAGAGAACTGCATTTTCACTTCCCGCGTATCAGCATCATGGCTGCTCAACAACTACGGTCCGCTTGTCGCAGATCAGTTGCGTTTCGGTCGCGTTGACTCCGACGCCCGCTACACGCTTCTCGAATACGTGTGCGGAGAATCCATGCAACTCATCGTGCTAGGTGCAGAAGATAATCCCGAACTTACCCAATCCGAACGTGCAGGTTTAGAAGCAATCCTTCTGGAAGCCATCCCGAACCGTACCGGTATGCCACTCGCAGTCGTACCCAAGCGCATCACGCTCGACAAACCGCGAGGACAATTCGACGGTGTACTCGGAATGTACTACACCCGCGCCCGTTTGCAAGCGTTGACAGAGATCGCTATTGAGCGCGGCATCTTCCCTGAGGAATACTTGGTTGCACGCCCAGGCGAAAACCCCGAGATTTTGCAACTCGCTGACGGTAAGTCAGGCATTTTGGGTGTTGTCAAAGGTGGCGACATCCAGCAGTTGCAACTAAATCCTGGTTACAAAACCGACACCGCCCTCGACCGTCTAGAACGCCAAGAACGGCTTGAAGGTGCGATACCTGCCGAGTTCGGCGGCGAGTCTGCCACCAACATCCGAACCGGTCGACGAGGCGAAGCCGTCCTTTCTGCAACGGTTGATTACCGTGTACAAGAAGCACAAGAAACCTTCGCCAACTCCCTACTGCATGAAGATAAAATCGCAATCGCACTCGAAAAAGCCTATTGGGGTGACACCACCAAAACGTTCTTCCTTTCTGGTCGTACGACACAGGGACAGGAAACGTACACGCCGAACAAAGTTTGGCAAACCGACTTCCACTATGTCGCATACTCGGCTGCTGGCTCAGACGTCAACAACCTCATCATCGGATTGGGTCAACGTTTAGGCATCGGGCTGATGTCCAAAGAATCAGCCCGTGAAGCCGACCCGCTGATCTCCGACCCAGATTTTGAGCACGACCGTATCATCGCAGAAGGCGTCGAAGATGCACTACTGTCGTCAATCCAACAGCAGGCAGCCAACCCGCAAGGCCCCTACCAGCCAGACGACCTCGCCTATTTGACGCGTCTAGTCGTCGAACAAGACGTACCATTGTTCGAAGCAGTAAGCAAAACAGATGAACGGGCACGCCAACGTCAAGCCCAAGCAATGCCAGAGGGGGCACCAGAAACTATGCCAGGATTAGCTATGCCAGGAATGGGAGCAGAAGCACCCGTTCAAGCACCGGCAGGTCCACCGCAACTCGATCAACTACTCGCACAATTAGGGGGATAAATGGCTCAACCAAGATTCACTGGACAAACATACGGTGAAGCAACACAACAGCAGCAGCGCACACGTGCAGTACCCACCGGTCCTGCACCAACGCAAGCTGCCGCACAGCAGGCTGCACGCGTCACCCCGAACGCACCTGGTTCACTAACCTCACCCACAGCACGCCCACAGGAACCAATCACCGCCGGCGCAGATTTCGGTCCAGGCATCAACAGTGCACAGGCCGGCATCCCACTGCAATCAACACCACAAATTGCTTCGAAAGAAGATTTACGTGAACGCGTCAGAGCGATCTACGCACGCTACCCAAACCCCAACCTTTACGCATTGCTTGTCGCCCTCGAAGGAGGATGATGCAAGACGATTTCGTGCAACAGGAATTGTTGCAGCAACAGTACGAACGCAAACTTGAACGGATGCGCCAACACTACGATGATGCAACCGAAGACATTGCCGACGCGTTAGGGCGCAACTACGCCCGATACCCGTGGGTCAACCCAGAAATCATCGCAACCCTTGTACTGTTTGGGGACGAATCACTAATACCGCAAGTCGGTGAACAAGTTGCCCGCGAAACAATGAAATCCGGTCGCACCATACACACCGCTTCACCAACTTATTTGCGTAAGCGCACACTACCTTTGAGGATGCGTCGTGTCTAACATCCCAAGCCCACAAGAAGAAAATCAAGGCATCCGTTACAAAGGCAAGTACTACAAAACACTTGACGAAATCAACGATGTCATTGCAGCTGAAACCGGTCAACGCATCACATGGAACTCGCCACAAACCGCCCCGACCACCGGACGATACGCAACACCCAGCGGTGAAACACGCCCCTACCTTGCGTTCACCACACCCAAAGATGACCGTTCAATCGAACAGCAACGCCTCGACCACAGGCAAACAATGGACGCCTACAAACGTTGGCAGCAAGAACAAGCCAAAGAGGTAACAGTTCGACCAAACGTTTGGATTGCCGGCGACACACCGGTTATCAACATGGACCGAGTTTCATTTTTTAGCAAAGAAATGGGTGCCTCAACCAAAGGATCAGTTGGATTCGAACTTGAATTTACCAACAACACGACTCAAGAGTTTGCCGGCATGGTCGGCAAAGACATCTTCAACTTGTTCCGACACCCCTTCATCTGGTTACGGGAAAACGTCGGCAAACCTTACATCGCCAGACCAGCAATGTACATCGGAGACAAAGTAGCCCCCGAAGCTTTCGAAGATCTCGTTGGTCAAGCAGTCGGCGGAGTAGGAGTTGCATCTTCGTGGGTCTACGACGAATTCTTCAAACCGATGATTCGGAACGTCTCATCCGCGTTGATGCTTCCGATCGAACTAATCGAAAACTTTGCGATGGTCGGCAGTGATCTCATTTGGCGCGAATACGGACTGGGACCAGGATACGAAGCATCAGAAGCCAGCGTCACCGAAATGCTCAAATCCCTCTACGCCAACACCACCATTTACCAGTCGGGTCTGCAAAGTTGGCGAACACGCAACTTCAAAGGCGGCGAAGGCCAATTCGCTTTCTCGCCAAGCGGAGAAGGATTCTTCCCGTCAGGTATGACGATGGAAGAAAAAAACAAATACGAAGAATTCATCCGCCCCAAAATCTATGGCCAGACTGCAACGGTTGGGCGTGCAACATGGAAACTACTTGCCGACACCGGACTCGTTCAAGCCGGCGACGACGTTCACAGCCTGCTAACAGGCGCCACCGACGCCAGTTTTATCATCTTTACTGACCCGCTCAACTACATCCAACTTGCTAACTATTACAAAGGTTTAGGCGTCATAGCTGATTTGCCGACCAGCCCAGCCACTACCCGCCAACTACGCAAACTTGCCGACGCAGGAGTGTTTGTTGACCCCGAACTTTGGAAAGACGCAAACAAAGCACAAGAAGCTCTCCAAGCCGCTGCAAAACTTGACGACGAAGCCATCGAAATGCTGCAACCAAAACCAAACATCATTTACAGCGGCGACAGCGTAAACACCTCGGTTCCAATTACACGATTTACCGACCTTGACGACCCCAATCACGTGCGCAATCATGACAACATGCTTGGTCAAGGTTTGTACGGAAGTGATGCTCCCTACATCGGCTCGTCCTACACCCCAGGCGGGAAAGACTCAGTTGCGTCTTTGCCAGATAGGGCCAGCGAACAACTAGGAGGGCTCGGAGCCGTACCAAATGTCAGCGAAGGACAGGGCATTGTTTACAAATTAGAAATCACACCAGAAATGACCATAATTGACTCTGAACTACCGTTCGTCGCCTTTTCTGGGAAACCGTGGGGACCGGAAGCGTTTTTTGACGAATTTATGTCAGATGCAACAAAAATCGAACAAATCGCTGACGAATTAGTTGCTGCTGGTATCCCTATGACAAAGGAATCACTTAGCCAATTTATTGAAAGTACTTCAAGAAACCTCCCTAGAAGCGTTGAAGAATTCATTCAGTATTACGGATCAAGGACACTTGCGGACTTTGCCAGCGACTTCCCAAATCCGCACAAACACACCTGGATTTATTATCTGAACGATACAAGACAAAATGGGATAATTCGGAATTTGTCCCGCAACATTGAAGAATTGTACCCGCAAGTCAAAGAAGCATTTTCTGACGCAATTAGAAACCTCAGCACAATCGCACGACGCGACTACGCAAATGAGGCTCTTGAGGGCATGGGACTACAAGTTGATTATCTATTGACACAAGTACTCAGGGAAAGAGCATTAGACCTGAAAGCTTTGGACGATTTGATAGCAGCTGGAGCGGAAGGCCCAATGGCTGCCAAAGCTATCGAAAGTTGGAAAGCTGCACGCCAAAGCAAAATTGACTCTCTCAATGAAGTTCTTCGCGCCAGACACAACACAACCTTTGAAGAACTTTCTACAGTATTAGAACAAAACGAAATAATAGACGATTTGTTGATCGGTTATTTGCCAGCTAATGTCGACAAATCGGTCAATTATGTAAGCGACGTAGATGCCGCGTTGCGCATCTTTGAATCAGGTTCGAGTTATTTGAGAAACAATGCTAACTATCACGTACATCCGTACATTAGCGTCCTGGCGCAAAATCTTGAAGTCATTCCCTTACAGCAATTCGGAGACGTAGCAAATGTCAAAAATTTGAGATTACAACTTGATGGCACGGGATTGAGTTTCCAATTTGACGACATCCCAGGCACCGTCGGATACAAAGATGGGAACGTCATCAACGATTGGTTCATGACTAAAGGTGTGGACGGCATGAGATACGACGGTGGGAAACGAATCGGTGGATTCGGAAGCCACAATGCTTACGTGTTTTTTAGGCCAAGCAAAATGAAAATTCTTGAAACCACGACTGGGGAAATGATCCCAACTAATCAAGCAATCAAATTGTTTGAACAGGGCACAGAAATGCGAAACGTAGCAAATTCAGTGGCCCAAGCAAAAGGTTTTCGAGATGCAGCCGGATTGGTCGAATCGGGAAGTCAGGCTGCACCAGACCTCACCAGGTGGGAATTTTTCAAGACCACCGGCAGATACAAGAACCTGAGCACCTATCTTGCAGCAGAAAACAATCCTTATGAAATTTGGAGAACGGCATTGAAACGTCGTTCGCCAGAATTGGCAGTCAAACTAGCAGGGGCACAATCAACCGATGAAATCACAAGATTGCTCAATACGGCCGTCTACGATCCAGACCCCTTGAACTATTTGCGCCAGTTGCCAGGTTGGTCAGGCAACATGGTGTCGGAAGCCGGATTCCGCATCAAACAAACCGTCTCGCGCCAAAGCAACATTTTTGCCAACATGCCACGCACCCCATTTATTGCACTTGACGATCTTGACGAAGGCGCACGCCACCTAGACGATTTGATGCAAGTGTTGAACGTCCCATTCGAGATGCGCACAGAATGGATGAACAAGTTTTTGCGTGCAGCCTCAATCACCGACAACCAAGTTAGGAAACAAACATTATTCCGTTTTGCTGGCGATTGGGAGAAAGCCATCATTCAACAGCGTTTGCAACCCCTAGTGCAAAAACTGATGCTGAAACGCGGAGAAACCTACGCGAGCAGTCAAGCAGCCAATGACCTTCGAGAATTCGTGAATCGAGTTTCCCGTTGGCGTGGACGCGAACTCGACCAAACACGTGTGTGGGTCGGTGACGACATGATGAACGACGTACCCCTGCCGTATTTGGACGGCGACGGTTTGGGGCCGGCACTGACCAGCGAACTGTTCAATTCAAACATTTATCTCATTGACCCTGAAGACTTGGATGAGGTTGCCAAACTGTTCAACATGTGGTCCGAAACCATCTATTCGTTGCGAAAATACCCTGGTTTCTATCAAGCTGGTAAAGCCCGCGAGTTTGCACGCACAACATTGCTAGACGCAATGGGTTTGTGGAAATCTGGTGTGCTGTTCGGTTTGCGTTACACGACCCGCGTTGTCGCTGACGAAGCCATGCGCGTTTCTATGTCGGGACAGTTCCGCGGTCCATTCTCGTATGTGTCCGAAATTTTGTCTGGACGACTCAACGTTGACACGTTGGGACGTGCGCTGCCACGAGCGAACGAAGCGAACAATCTTCTTGCCGACATCACAAACATCACCAGACTCAAAGAAGAATTTGCTACCGCACTTGCCGCTGGAGATGACATCCTTGCGGGCAGGCTCGAAAAAGCGTTGAACAAGATCGACGCCAAAGTGCAAAAAGAATACCCGAAGCTGTGGGAACAATACGGCGACTCCCAAGAGGTTCTTGATTTCCGTTTGACCGAAGTGGAAATCATGTTGAACGATGACGGTGTGACCGCTCTTGACGCGATGATCGGGCGCAAGCCTGGTAGCGCAGCAGATGTGGCGTTGAGAGAAAGCACCCCTGGCTACCTTCGTACACGAATCCAAAAGATTGTTGACCGCGAGAAGAATCCGCAAGAATGGCAGAGGGGTTTGGCTGACGAAATTGCTGGGCTTTCAACTGAACCAGATGTTCGAGAAGTAGCAAGAGCCTTGATGCTTGGAGGTGACGAACAGGCCCTTGACCAAGTTGCGGAATGGATGTTCTCTGGCAAGGGACGCAAATACTTTGAGCAGTATTACAAAGGTGTCGACAAAAAAGCCGGTTACAACTGGGATACATTGGCGGAAGCAAAAAACCGTGTTGGCATTTTGCGCGGCATGATCCTTCGCGCCACTGGCGGCAACGAAGATGTTATCGCGGCATTGAGCCGAGGCACCATCGCAGACGAATTCGGAAACCAAATACCGATGGGTGTACGCACCTCTGAAGGCCCAATCGCGGACCGTTTGCTGCGCAAATTTTTGCGCGAAGGAACACCAGATTCAGCGGTACCCGCGCTCTATGCCGATCCTCGCGCACCGCAACGAGCCGCTTTCTTCCCGTCAATCCCAGTTGCCGAACAGAAACAGAAGCGACAGATTTTCGGTTGGTGGATGCAAATGACGTACGGTAAGACATCCGACAAAATTGCACGCGTACCTCTGTTCCAGGCTTTGAAATGGAACAAGATTGCGGACATGATACCGATGCTTTCAAAAGAAGAAGGCACCAGGCTCGCAAACATTGTCGCTGACCTGGACCTTCCGGAAGCATTGAAGGCTCGCGTTGCTGCCAACATCGACCGAGCGGGCGTCGGCACCATGACGGTAGAAACCCTCGACCAATTCGCTGGCGCATGGGCATTGGAAGACAACGTGAACCTGCTATTCGATGCCTCCAAGCGTTCACTGTTCGCCCGTCAACACGCGTTCCTTTTCCCGTTCTTTGACGCCTACCGCGAAACCGGAGCCACATTGCTAAAGCTGGGGCTCAACCCGCAGAACATCCACAAGGTCGACATTGCCAGACAGGGATTACAAAACTTCCGTGTCGGCGGCCCAGGCGAAACGATGCTGTTCGGGGAACGTGACACGAACATGGACGGCAAAACCGAAGGCATGTTGTACACCGACCCCAACACCGGCAAACAAGTCATCGCTGCTCCGCTGGTCGGTTCGTTGGCGGCGATGTGGTCTGACATACCGTTCCGTCTCGCTATCCCAGTTTCGGGTTTGACAATGCAATCAAACGTCATCCCAGGCGTCGGACCAGTCGTTGCCTTGACCTATGAGGCGTTGCCGTTCAACGAAGATTGGGCGCTTCTCAACCGCCTAATCTTCCCATTTGGTTCCCCAGGGGAGCGTACCGTTTCCGAGTATTTCATTCCGACGTTCGCACAACGAATTGTTCAAGGCGCAATCTCCGACACATCCGTCGGTGACGCCCTCAAAGGTTTGTTCGGTGACCCGAAACAGAACGAAGTGTTCAAGTTCAGTCATTCACGAGCCATGCAAGTGTTCGCCGGCACTCGCGTCTACCCGCCAGGTGAACGCGGCATCACCCAACTTGCTGAAGAAAGTTACGATGCCGCTCTCAAACTTTGGTTTATGCGCGGCCTATCACAGTTCTTCCTACCAGCAGCCCCCATCACCCAGTACTACGCCGAAGTAGACAAAAAACTTATTCCATTGGGCATGTTGCTTGACGACATCCGCAACACCGAAATCCAAACTTTGAAAAACGGTGGCACGATTGCAGACTCGCAAGAAATCATCGTCAACAAATGGGGCGATTTCATCGTCCCATACCTCGCCAGCCTCAGCACATCGACCCGCGCCGGATCGGAACCGTCAAATGATTTCGAGCAATTCCGCGCCAAAAACGACTACCTGTTCAAACAGTACCCAGCCGCAGCCGGCCTGTTCCACCAGTCAACCGGTGGGTATGAGCTGGAGGCATACGACCTGCAGCGCCGCATCGGTGAACGCGAATACTTGCCACCGAAAGAATTGGCCAGGTCGATTGACGGGCTGATGGGTGGCATCCTGTACCGCCGCTACGAAAACAACCTGCCCGTAGAGCTACGCAATACCCCGTTGGGTCGAGCCATTCTGTCGCTCAAAGCCTCCGAGGTTCGTCAAGCGTTCCCGTATTGGAATCCCAGTGCCTATGCCGCGGAACGCGAATCCGAAATCCGCATTATTGTCCGCGAAATCGAGGAAGCATCACGCGACCCGCGACTGGCCAACACACCGCTCATGCCTTCCCTGCAGGAATACTTGGGTTGGAGGAATGAGATCATCAAGAGCATCCGTACCAACGACCCGAAACTGTCGCCGGACGGCTGGAAAACCGCACAAGTTGGAATCCTGGAACGCGAACTATTGTTCCAGGAAGGGCAGCGGATTGCGACCGAAAATCCTGCGTTCCGAAACATGTGGGATAATCTATTGTCTCGTGAATTTCAACGCCTTACACCAGAAGACATGGACGCTCTGATGCGTCGTACCATGCCGCAGGGGGTGACGTCCGGTGGCTGAACGACGCCCACGCGACAACGATCAGGGTCAACCACCCACGACTACGGTGCCACCAACGACGGTGGCGCCAACTACTACTATTCCAGGTCCAAATCAACCATCGCAAGGTAACTTGCCGAGCACCCAACAGGTGCAAGATTCTCTTTCTATTTTGTTGCAAAATCCTCTGTTTGCGGGATTGTTCACAAACGAAACCCGTATTTCTGCGCTTGGTGTACCTGGGTCAAAAGTTGTTGACAAAACAGATCCAAGCAGAGTCTTGCGGTATGAAGGTTTCGAAGCCGTCACCCCTACTGGACAAAAAGTGCAACCGAAGTATTGGGATGGCGACCAATACATCCTCGCCACCTACGGGCCTGAACGCCAAGCAACGATCATCAGCCAGTTACAGAAAGCTAATTATCTCACCGATAAACACAAGCCTGGTGACCCGCTGACTAGACCGATTTCGGCGTTTGCGGCGTTGATGACGGAAGCCAACCTGATCGGCCAAAGTTGGGAACAGCTACTTACGTTCCGTCAAACCCAACCAGTATCGGGTGCTACCGGAGATTTGCAGTCTTATCGTGTCACGAATCCGATGGATTTGCGTGCAGTATTCCGCAAAGCCGCACAAGATACTTTGGGTCGAGCAGACATACCCCGCGAACAACTGGATCGCATGGTGAACTCCTACCAAGAATCGGAGCGCACCTATCAACAGAAATTGGCCGGCGGAGGAACGGTCACGCAGGCACCTTCAGCGGCTACGTTCGCTGAGGAACGCATTGAGCAACGCAACCCAGATGAGGCTACCGCCTACAAGTTTGCTGAGTATGCGCAAGTATTTGAAAGACTGTTGGGTCAATAATGGCTGAAAACAAAGATCGCAAGAACTGGGTTGAAACGCAGCTGAAAGCTCGCGGAATGGAAACCACGGCAGAAAACCGTAAGCAGTTACGTCAAGAATACGATGCGCTGCAAAAAGAAGGCGACCTTACGGAGACGGCAATCAACGTGATCCGAGAAATGTTCCCCGCTTACTCATACCTTTTGGAAACAGATGGTGGCGGATTCGGTGCCGATGTCCGCAAGATCATGGTCAACGCAGTCCTTCAAAATTATTCAGCGAACCGATTGCTTGCTGAACTTCAAGGCACCACCTATTTCCAGACGACCAGCACCAACCAGCGGTCTTTCGACGGTTTGAAGCAAGGCGACAAAGATGCACGTGTCGCCACCTATCAACAGAACATCGTGAACTCCTACGGGCGCGGACAGTTGACTGATGAGCAGTTGATGACGATTTCTCGTACTGCTGCACGCAACGGATTCCAGGGTGTGCAGCTACAGAATTATGTGTTTTCGCAGTATCTTACGATGTCGCAGAAAGCGGGCGCCGATGCGACTGCGATGGCCGGTCAGCAACGGAATCAGATCACACAGTTGGCGCAAAAGTATTTCATCAAACCGACGAACGACGACATCAACTCTGTCCTGACGGGAACTATTGGTTTGGCCGATTTGGAGAATCGTTACAAGATGGATGTCAAATCTTTGTATCCGCATTTGTCGGATTTGATTGACGCCGGTTCAACTTTGAATGACATTGCCCGCCCGTACATTGGTGCAGCCGCACAAATCTTGGGCATGTCGGAAGATCAGATTGACATGGTTTCACCGTCGTCGAATTTTCGTATGGCGTTGGAGAATGTGGCTGGTGATGGGCAGCCGCGCCGTATGACGTTGAGTGAGTGGGCGCGTACTTTGCGTACTGACAGTAGGTTCGGTTATCAGTACACGCCGCAAGCTAATCAGGATGCGACGAACATCGGTTTGACTATTGCGCGAGCGTTCGGGAGGATGATGTAATGAGCGATCTTTCAGGGCTTTACCGTGCGGACGATCCACGTCTCGCTGATTTCACCCCAGAAGAAATCGCTCGCGGGGTACCAGAGCAGATAGCCGAACAAGAACGCCCTGGGGCACCGATGCAATACGACATCGCTTCGGACACGACAACGGTGGAGAATGGTCGTAAAGTTCGACGAATCCAGTACTCGAACGGTGTTGTTCAAACACAGGATTTGGGTCCCGCCGACGGTGACACAAGCAGTAGTGGCACGGCTGCTGTGGCCGTTGGACCACGAACCGATGCACGCACAACCATCGCAGCAGTACTCAACCGTTTTGGCCTGGGAAGCCTGTCCAATTTCTTGTATGAAATTTACACCCGTGGAGAAGTCGACCTAAACAATCCTGATGCACTGATCTTCGCCATCAGGGATCGACCCGAATACCAAACCAGATTCGCAGCCAACGCACGACGAGCAGCCAAAAACCTGCCCGAACTTGACCCAGGTTCTTACTTGGAATTAGAAAACGCCTATCGCAGCGTGCTGCAATCCAACGGTTTGCCACCCCAGTTTTATGACACCACGGAAGATTTTGCTGACCTCATCACGGGCGACGTTTCACCAGCAGAACTTCAAAGCCGAATCCAAAACGGTTACCGCAAAGTATCCGAAGCCGACCCCGAAGTGAAACGTCAGATGCGTCAACTTTACAACGTCGACGATGCCGGTCTTGCCGCCTATTTCTTAGACCCGCAACGCGCCACCCCAGTCTTGGAAGCCCAGGCTCGCGCAGCCCAGATCGCGGCACGAGGCCGCGAACAGGGCAACGTCCAGTTGTCCAGATTGACGGCCGAAGAACTTGTGTCCCGCGGCTTTACCGAACAGCAGGCACAGGAAGCGTTCCAACGCATGAATCTTTTAGGTGGCCTGTACACCGAAATGGGTGGTGAGGAAGCATTGACGGAAGCCGAAAAAATTGGGGCAACTTTTGGTTACGACGTAGAGGCACAACAGCGTCTAGCTCAACGCCGCGCTCAGCGTGTCGCAGAGTTCGCTGGCGGTGGCGGTTTCGCCCGCACCACAGGAGCCACCTCAGGCACCGTGGAAACCGGTGTCGGCACCGCCCAATAGCACCCCCTTGACAACAGTGGTCGGTGTGCTACGCTGAGTGATGTCA
>Ga0208644_1002439_pt1 | contig 14865 bp, 15 predicted proteins | sample VirMetDEL_Nov_18_FD_184517 | JGI IMG/M metagenome (GOLD analysis project Ga0208644, IMG submission 184517) | Aqueous microbial communities from the Delaware River and Bay under freshwater to marine salinity gradient to study organic matter... | ecosystem: Environmental > Aquatic > Marine >... | reverse complement strand
TTTTCTTAATTGAAAAATTAAACCCAACAGGAGAAAGCATATTTTTATTTAATGGATCTGTCATATTTTAACCCACGAAAAGATTCTTAATTGGTTCTCCAAAATTTGCCAACACCGCAGAAAACGATGTAACGCCAATAATTCCCAAGACCAACCACTTCGTTTTAAAGTCATCAACTTCTATACGGAAACCAATAAATTCATTTCCCAGTATTCTAATGCTCATCTCAAAAGCACCTTCTTGATTGTTCATTGTATTCTCCAATGTAGTTACATCTTATATTTATATATTGTACAAAGGACGCATTACTGATTATACTCGTTGTAAACAGAATGTAAAGACAAAAGGCAAAAAAAAGACCCGCCGAAGCGGGTCTCAAAAACAGTCTACTGAGTAGATCTTTTTTTTATTAGAGCAGGTTAGCAACTACTGTACGACGATAGTAGACGTTAGAGTCTTCTGTCAAAGTACCTGTACCGCTGTCTTCACCAGTGTGGAAAGGATTAGCGACCATGCCGTAGCGAGTCTTGAATCCAATCTTTGGTTGGAAAGAGTTTTGGTCAACCGCACGAACCATTTGCAGAGGAACGTATGGGCAGTAGAAAAGACCAGCGTCAAAGGCATTGGAACCCTTGTAACCGATAGTCATGTAGTTACCAGTGGTGTATGGATCGATGTAAACTTTGAAACGACCGTTCAGTACACCAGCGAAAGTGTTACCAGTGTCATCTACATTCAAAGAGTTGCTGTTCAGAGCAGGAGTGTAATCAAGTACACCTGCCATCTGCAGAGCAGAAGCAACGTCAGAAGAACAGATGATCACATTACCCTTGCCGCGACGAGTATCTTTTGCGATACCGTTTGCTTCGCGCTCAATGTGGAACATCAGACCCTTGAACTTCTCGACAGACCAACGACCGTTAGCGTCAACGTCGAGGTCAAACTTGCCAGAAGTAGTTGTGCCAGAAGCAGAACCAATCTTAGCAGTTACGTTGATTGTACGAACAACTTCACGGTTGATTTCAGCAAGAATCTCAGCAGCAAGAATGTTGCTCAATTCTGCTTCAGCGTCCAGACCGTGAACTGCTTTCAGGTCTTGTGCGAGTTCAAGCGAGTAATCTGCTTTCAGGGCACGAGTCTTAGCGGTAACAGTTACTTTGTCAATGCTGAATGCCATTTCTGGGATCGCTTGACCAGTACCAGTACCAAGTGCTTCTGCTTGAGCAGTAGTCATACCACCAGCGAAGTTGTACACGCCGTTAGCAGCAAGATCACCATCAGTGTCGGAATCAAAAGAAGTGCCAAGATGTTGATCACCGATAGTATTGGCGCCACCAGCATTCGGGTTAGAGAATTGAGTGTTTGCTTCGTTGTAGAATGCTTCAGATCCAGTCTGTGAAGTGTAGTGCGACTTCATAGCAAAGATAAGACCAGTAGGACCAGTCATTGGTTGAACGCCGCAAACGTCATATGCCATCAGATTAGGCATTGCGCGGCGAACAAGTGAGATCAGTACAGGGTCAAAACCTTTGATCTCGCCAGCAGTAGCACCCATACCAGCGCCAACAACGTTGGTTGGTACATCATCTTCAGTCAAGTGCTGAGCAGCACCCATTTGAGCATTTTCACGCAATGCTTTCTCGGTGTTCTCGAGAATCATTGACGTTACCATCGCGCGATGAGAATCGCCGATAGAAGGAAGATCAGGATGTTCAATCACTGGCTTCCACTTGTTACGGATTTGTTCGTTAAGGTTCATGTGTAAATTCTCCTTATTTGGGCGTTTTACGTTATATTTATAAAAAATTTATTTTCTAATTGTATTAGAAATTGCATTAAAGTAACCTTTCATTTCCTCAGGAATAATCTGTTGTTGTTCAGGTTCATCGTTAGAACCAACAGAGTCTTCTTCGGTTATCAAGCCAGTAGATTGAGATTCAGTATTCTCGGAGAAATACTGCTTCTTCACGATCTCAAGTTTTTGAGTATACTCATCAATTGTGTCAAACTCCAAACCCTCAACAAGAGAACGAAGTTTTTCAACTTGAGTATCAGCAAGCCCCTCAGCAACATCGTCAAAAGCAGATTCTACTTGAGCTTCACTGATCACCTTGTTCAGTTTCACATTCTCTGCTACAACTGACTCGAGTGATTCTTCGAGTTCAGCAACACGGACTGCCAGTTCGTCAACGAGGTCGACTTTTTCTTCTGGCACATCAACGTAAGATTCTGCGAACAGATTCTTCAGACCGCTGATGAAATCTTCTGTTGCTTGAACACGGAAGTTGTTGGCGATGGCAACTTCATTGTTTTCCATCCACTTCTCAACAACATAGTCCATATATTGGTTTACTTGCTCGTGCAATTGGTCGATAGATTCAGTAACCTGCTCTTCCAGTTTTGCTTCGAATTCTTCTTCGATACGAGCAACTTCAAGCACTACGCGATTTTGTACTGCTGCTTCAAACAGAGTAGATGCTTGAGTTTTAAATTCTTCGGAAAGATCTTCTTGTTCGCCAAACAACTCTTGAACATCTTCTTTCATTGCTTTGGCGCTAGGAGCACCAGTTGTTGGAGAAGGAGCGGTTTGCCCACCCTTCATAGCAATAGAAGCAGCGTTCTTTGCTGCAGTGTTAGGAACAGTTTCATCCTCTTTACCAACTTGGTCAAGAGTTTTTGTCAGGAAAGCAGAAAGATCTTCTTTCTTCATGCCTGCAAAAATTCCCATCATCTGCGAGAGCATAGATGACTTGGTAGAGTTAGAAGGTTTCAGAGTTGCTTCCGCAGATGCTTCTTCAAGAGAAACTTCGTTCTCAACAACTTCTTCCACCTGAGTATTAATTTGTTCGGACATTAGTTATACTCCTTCGGTGTTTAAACTATATTTATATAATCTCAATTTTTAGAAATTTCGTTTATAAATTTCTGGAAAAGTTGAAGTTTGCGTTCTTCATTGAGTTTCTTTGCACGCGCAGATCTCTCAATCTCTCGCTCAATTTCCTCAATTTGTAGGGCAATGTACTTACCATTATCCCAAACCCACTCAACTCCTTCCATGATACCATTAACAAAAGCATCAGGCGCGGAAGGATCAGCGACAATATCCGCTGCAGTTGCTAGACGGAAATCGTCTTGTACTTCCATTATTCCATCTCTACCTTTCTTCAGAGAACCCATACCGCGAGAAGAAACTCCCAGTTGAGCACCATCAGACAGCAGACCTTTTACAATTTCACCCATAGGCGTGGAAGAGATTTTTGCCTTACCGATGAAATTATCGCCTTCTCGGCGTAATTCTGTGATAATATGTGAAACACGATCAAGATTAATTGATGGTCCATTTGGATGACCAAGTTCGCCATATGCGCGACCTTTATTGACAGACTCATTAATGTAGCGACTTACCTCACGCTCTAGAGTCTCCACACTATAACGCCGACCGTTGCGATTTGGGATATTACCCTGCATGAAGATACCTTCGATAAACACATTCTTTTTACCATCTTCATTCGCTTCTTCGATGACCTGTATAGATTCATTTAATTCTGTAATTAATTTCATTTTAGATTACCTTAAGAGACTGTATACGCGATTGATGTTGCTTTAATTTCTGAACCAGTACCATCTGTAGAAACTTCGTCAGTCGGAGACTTAACCATAAAACTGATGGAACCTCCTGGCATAGTAAAACTGTTGCCAGTGTCTACATTAGTAATTACATGAGCACCACTGCCTGAATTATAAAGTCTAACAACTGTAGCAAGACTCACCGTTGTATTGGCGGTCAAAGTAGTTTCTGCTGATAATGGTTTAACAATCATTTTTCTAAATCCTAATAAATTAATTTATATTTATATTAATCTTCTATCCAAGACAGAGATATTGATGATCTGGTTATTTGTCCTGTACTTCTTCCTATCACAGATAATGAAGAACCAGGAGGCATTGCGATCCTCAAATCATTCAAGTTAATAGAGGTTGATCCTCCACTTGATGTACTGAAACTATATGCCAACCTTTGAGACCCTAAAGTAACAGTTGCTTCCGTATCTGATACATGTGCTGTCGAATATGTATTTAACTCTGTCATCACCAAGTCTGTCGATGTCCCTGTTAAATTCAAAATAAGAGCAACAGTAATTGGTGGATTACCAGAAGTTGTTAAAGCAGAGTTTATATTCTTAAATATAATTTCTCTACTGTTAATCTTATCATTCGACAACAAAGAATTTTTAATTGTCAATAAATGATGCCATGTATCTGCTGCTAAATTTTGTCCAGCACCAGTATCAGAAAAATGCGCAACAGGTAACTTAGTCGGGTTAATCACACCTTCTATTGCACCCATCATAGATGCGCCTTCAACTACTATATTACTACCTGTTCCTCCTAAACTTGCCGCGACATATCCTATCTTCAATGATGGATTGTCAATATGCACATCAGTATTCTGATTCGCATAATGTATATGATGGAAAAATACCATTTCACCATCAACACTATTTTCTATTGCAAATCGTATTTCACCTGCACCAAGCCATCTAAAATTAATCTGAAATACATTCAGTTTTGTTGGATCAAGTGTCATACCACTTGGTCCTGTACCATCTAACTTGTCAACATTCCAACTCGTTTGTGGTGTCCATGTTGTAGTGTGTGCAACACCTGTTTGCGAAACTGTCGATGTACCAGTAAAAGTTGTTCCGCTTGTTCTAGCAATACTAAATGTGCCAGATTTTACTCCAACACTGCGAGACAATAATCTTACAATTGCTCCTACTTGTTCAACAATCCATTTAGCACCAGCAGTTCCATCCGCTTCTATTGCCGCAGCAATTTCTGCTGCGTTTGCAGCTGCTGTTGCGGTCGAAGTGGTTAATGTTACAACGTCATCGTCTATTGTTACACTAACATCAGCACCACTTTCTGCAACAGTTACTTCGAACTCATGAATATGTGCTTTGCCGCCATTCTGTAACAGTACACCGAAAGATTCGCCGTCATATCCAACTTGTAATGCCTGTTCTTGTGTAAAGAATCCTGCGCGTTGAGTATAACCAGTGACACCCGTAGTAAATTTAGCAGTGAAACGCGCAGAGGCACCTTGACCTGGCCTATACCTTACAGCACGTTTCGATCTTATTACACCATAACCACCTAAACTTGTTCCTGTCGAACACTGCATAAGTGTGTTCGTTGTTGTTGCAGCACCGCCAGTTGCATCGTATGTTTCAAAGTCTTGTGGATCTAATCCGTATAGTCCATCAAGTTGTATTACAGGTGTTACTGGTACTGAAAGTATTTCACCGAATGCACTCCGAGAAGTAGCGGTGCCTGAGTCAGCGCCCACTCTCCCGTATTGGTCTGCGACCATAACAACTTCATATAATGTTTTATTGTCATTAAGAAGTTGCTGAGTATCCTTGCGAAATATTGCCACTTAATATTACTTCTTATATTTTTTTCCGTAACCTTCTTTCTTTATTTTTGGAGAAGCGTCAATAACTTCATCGTCATCGTCGTCATCTTCTTCTTCATCATCATCTTCATCTTCTTCGTCGTCCTCATCGTCTTTTTCTTCGAAGATATAAGAAACAAATTCATCGTAACCTTCTTCGGTTGAGAACAATTCTTCCAGAGTTTCGCGTTCTTCTTCAGTTGCTTCTTCTAGGAACTCTTCAACTGCTTCGTTGATTGCTTCAGCATATTCTTCATATACTGCTTCATCATCACCAGCATCATTACCATGTTGTGGTTTGCGAACGTGGTATTGAGTGGCATCGGATGCTTTGCGAATTTCTGCATACCCAGGACCGTCTAAGATAGAAACATTCTCGGTGTGCTTATCCATAAAATCTTGTTCTGGACCATCGCCAGCGCGAGACTTATATTTCTCAATGATTGATAGTAGTTTGTCATTCATCGTTAGTATCTTCCATTTCTGTTGATTGTTCTGGGTTAAAAACCGAAACAGACACTTCGTCATATTTGGCAGAAAGCGCAGCATCTAATTTTGGTTCTAGAGCAGCAGCAAAAGCATCATATGCCTTGGTTGGTTTATCTGCAACTGCTGCTGAAATAAAATCTGTAATATCATTGCTCATAATATTTCTCCTCAATATTTATAATTTAATCTTCTTGCGGTTCGTTTTCTCTTTCCTGTTCGGCGGAATCAGGTTGCTGATCGCCTACAGAAGATACACCGCCTAAATTCAAATCATCCTCTTCACTGTCAACATATCTGGGATCATCTTTCTCTTCTTTAATTTGATCATCAATTTCTTTTATTTCATTATCTGTTTGATGTAGAATAAAACGGCGAACATACTCATGAGAGTAATACTTACCAATCATCTCTTCCATTTCACGATAAAGACCAACACGATCTCGCATAATTTCCATGTTTTTTAATTCATGAAAATAGTTATCAACCGCATAATCAAAATTAATTTCATGTTTCCATTCTTTCCAATCTTCAACAGTACAAACACCTTTCAAAATTAGATGGCGTTCTAAGAGTTTACTAAAAAGTTCGCTGAATTTATTGCGCAGACGTGTAATAAATTTTGAGAATTTAACTTCGTCTCTGGATACTTCTGTTGCTCTGCCTAATGAAAAGGTTGAGTCAGATTGTAATCTCGTCATTGGTACATTCAATGACTTGAATAATAGATTCTGGAAATATACCACATCTTCAATCTCGCCAAGGTTTTGTCCACCAGGAAGTGTGGTGATTTCTGTACCGCGACCACCTTCTCGACGGGGCAACCAGAAGTCTTCAAGCATTGTCATAAACTTCCGGTCGTCGCGCACTTCACCAGTGCTAGAATCATATACGACTTTGTTCTTAAATCGAGTCATAATGTCACGCAGGTATTGCTCTGCTTTTGCCTTTGGCAAACCACCAACGTCAACATAAAAGATTCTTCGCTCAGGTGCGCGAGAGATACGATAGATTACGAGAGAGTCTTCCATTGAACGTAATTGATTCAATGGGCGAATTGCTTTGTGTAAGTATGACAGAATTAAATTATTATCATTCGCTTGTAATCCACTGGTGCAATAAGCAATTGAATCTTTAGAGATTTTTAATCCTGCTTGAGCACCAGTAGCAGATTGCGCATAAGCAACATTGGAACCAGTCTTTTTCATAAAACCAGCAGGGTTGTATATGTAATATTCTGCTACAACCTTTTCAACAACTACATCTTGATCAGTTTTTTCTTTCTTGACTTCGCGAACTTTTTTAATATATCGCGGATCAATATAACGTAATTCTGTAATACCTTTGGATGGTTTACTTTCGTCTATAATAACATGATAGTACAGTCGACCATCAATGTACCAACGGCGAAATATGTCATAACTTAAATAATTAAATTCAAGTTTGTTTAATAAAAGTTCAAACTCTTCACGAATAGTTTTCTTAATCGACTCAGCAATGTCTAAATTGTCAAGAACAATAGAGACAGTTTCTTCATCAGAATCCTCGACAATTGCTTCATTACAGATGTCTTGAATTGCAAGGTCAATGGTAGGATCCATTGCCATCGCGCGATACTTTGTTACGAGTTCTGCTTCAGTTCGGACGCTCCCGTCCAAATCAACATATGTGCCGTAAACACCACCAGACGCAATAGATAGTGCGCCATCGTCGTTTGATGGCGGAACAAAAGAAACAACTTTCTGCTGTTCCTTTTCTTCCTTTTTACGTTTAATTTCAAAACCGAAAAGATCCATTATATTTTAACTCCGATGAAAAAAAAGGGGGATATAAAAATATTTATATCCCCCGTGTATGACGAAGTTCAGTACGAAGGCAAGAACCTTATCTTAACTTCCAGGTTCCATGGCGTCAAACGCCCAAGTAACAGAATAAGAACCAATCGTGTCAGTTGTGTTCCAATCTAACTCGATAGTTCCAATATCTGTCGGCCAACAACCTTGCAGTTTGTATGTACGCAGAGCGCCACCACCGCCTTTTCCGTAAAGCAAAATTTCTGCTTCAGACTTATACGCTTCGAATACTTCTGATCGAGTATTACCGACAGCAGTATTCATTCTTTCTTGCCACTGCTCCAGTTCGTTACGAAGACCGAAATCTTCTTCTATCATTACAGTGGTTGTCCATTCAGCGTATGTACGGTCTCCAGCAATTTTAATCTTGCGTCCAAAATAAGGAACTTCAATAACACCCATGGTCATTGATGGGACTTGAGTTGACATACAAAGGAAATTCATTTGATTTCCTGCGCGTGTTACCTGCGCTTCAAAGAGGGCAGGACGATACCCACCCGCTTGAATTGCATTACTCTTAAATGATTCAATGCTAAAAGCCATTTCTTTATTCTCCTATGAATTGTTTTATCTATTTATTAAAATTGTCCAATAACTTCGGAGAATTCAACCCCAGTTCGTACAGCAACGAAGTTCAACTGAATGAAGTTGATAGAGCGAGCAGGTTTGATGTAGATATCACCAACAAACTCGTTACGATCAATTACTTCACCTGTGTTGTTTGTTTCGTCACAGACTACGTGGAAGTCATAAATTCCTCGGCGTCCCTGTACATCCCGCAAGAACGGAGTTACAAGGTTGACGAATGAAGCGCGAGTAAACGGATCGTTAAACTCAAACAGAGTAAACTTAGCAGATGTCGCAATCGCCTTCTCAAGTACAATAAACAGACGACGAACGTTGATTCGATCAAACGCAGAAGGTTTCGCCAACATCGTCTTATCGCCGAACAGAACAGTACCCTGTCCTGGGAAATTAACAACTGGGTTTACGCCATTCTTATACAAGAAATCTCGTTCTGCTTTCTTAGGATTCCAAGCAAGTTTGACGATATTCTTAATAGCACCGCGATTAAAACCAGCAGGAGACCACCAAGCATCACGGTCATCAGCAGTGTATGCAGTCAAACCAGCGATGTCGCCGTTGAGAGGAACCCAACGATAAACGTCATTGTACTTGTCGTACATGTACTTGTAACCAGAGTCAAGTACACCGTAAGAAGAAGATCGGCAAGCATTTCGGAAAGCAACTACGTCTTGCTCAATATCTCCACCGACGTTGTTAACAACATCGTTCTTTTCTGGCGAGATGAAGACAACGCAATCTTTACGAGTTTCTGCGATGTTATCAATCAGGTAATTACCCAACTGCTGACCAACAGAACCGCCACGTGCCTTACCAGAGATGATCAGAGAGACATCAATATCTTCTGCTGACTTGAACAAGTCGTATGCTTGAATAACGTCACCAACAGAAATACTAGACTCATTCTTCGTGTCGCGTCCGCCGACGAAAGACTTAGAGTAAGCACCAGTATTGGTTGAAGAAGCGAGGTTAATTGCTGTTGCAGAAGCAGCACCAGCGATATCGTTCGCCCACCAAACCCACTTAGAAGATTGGTTTAGAACTTCTTTATAATAGTTTGTACCGCCGTCAAGGTTCTTAGCATCAGTTGCGCGAGAAAGTCGCTGCCAAACTTCAAGAACAGTTCCTGGAACACCAGAGATCTCTCCGTCCTCGTCATATACAACAACGTGAAGTTCATCTTGAGCAGCAGTGTTACCATTCTGTGTTTGATAAGTTGACTGGCCAGGTGCTTGCTCTACCAATTCATAACCGCCCCAGTAACGCTCAAGAGTTGAAGAACTATAATCTTCGCGAAGAGTGTAACGATCGTCAAATTGAATTGTAACAGTTGCTTCACCAGTCTCGCTGGATGCAACTTCAGTTTTGGTGACAGTTCCGATAGAAGTAATTGTCAAGTATGAAGTTGAGATACTAGAGTTACCTGCTTTGATAATATCGTATACAGCAAGATCAGCAATAACATCTGCCAATACAGCAGCAGAGGAGTTTGCGTCTCCAGCAGCAGTGTTACTAACAGAAATAGTAGCAGTGTTAGAACCAACTGTGAATGCAATATTTGCCGCCAAAGTGTTCGCCGCATCAATTGTTGTCAGAACAATATTGCTTTGATAAGCAGCTGCGCTGTCACAGACAGAAATACGCAGAGAGTTACCAACTGCACCAGGATATTTTGCTACGAACTGTACATCATCGTCGTAGTTTGAAGCAGCATTATCATAGTCATCTTCGCTCTTGGTAATTTGCGAACTAAGATTCGCGGAATTAGTGTTAGCAAAAGCATTGAACGAATATCCGCCATCAAAAATCTGAAGAGAAGCTGCGCCAGCAGTAGCAGTAGGTTCATTCGACAGAGTATAAACGCCATTAGCAGCATCTTCAACTGTGGCAATAGTTGTGCCGTCAGGAATTCCTGGACCGAATACAGCATCACCAACAACAATATTTTCAGTTGTTGCATCAGGAGATGCCAGAGTAATAGTAGTGTTACCACTTTCTACTGCAGCAGTTTCAGTGTATGTGTTACCAGTAGAGTGATGTGCTCGACTTACATACAAGGCATCAGAATATGCCAGATAACTTGCTGCAGAGAAAAATGTTTCTGCGTTAAGATTTGTAGGCTTACCAAACTGAGCTGCCAACTGATCTTCGTTTTGAATCAGCAATGCTTTACCTACTGGTCCCCAACGGAAAACACCGCCAATTGCTGCCTCAGTAGTGGCAACCTGTGGGATTACAGTAGTCAGGTCGATCTCAGTTACATTTACGCCTGGACTAAGTTGAAAAGGCATAGTATCTTCTCCCTTTGTTGTTTTTCAAATTGAATAAAATAAATTATTCTTTTCTTGTTTTTTATTTATAAAATCTGCTTTCTTAAGTTTCGCTTGATAATATCCAAGCATCATTACTAACCGCCAACACTGGTTTCTCTTCGTACACATCATGCCCAGTGTCAATGATGCCGAAAGGAGTTAATTCATTCTGTATTTGCTCGTCATTCATGTCTCGCAATTGACTAATTGTATTTATATCTGTCAATTCTTTGAAGAATTTTTGGTTTGACAACCAAGAAAATAAAACAAGACCCATCACTAGATCATCGTGGCATCCTGATTCTGCTTCCCAACTCACGCCTTTTTTGCTGAAAGTAGAAAGTTCTTTAATTGTATTGAAATCATTTAGAATTAATTGATCCTGTTCAATTAGAAGCTTGAGAATAGAACAACCAATTGACTTGACAGTTTTCGTTGTACGAATTCCCTTGTCGCCTTTAGAAGCGAATCCAGTTGTTAGTCTTTTTCCACTTCTGCCACTATTTTCAGTGAACAACATATTTTCATATTCAAAATCTTCATGCAGAGTTGCAGATACTTGCTCACCAATATCATTGACCTCTACTAAAATCTGCGACTCATTATAAAACATTCCGATGCGATGTAATATAGAAGCATAATCCATGGGTACAATCATATTGTCTCTGAAAGTGCAAACTTGTACATATGGCATTTTGGTGACATCAATTACCTGAAACGCAGAATAATCTAATCCTTTGCCTCTAGAAACGTCAACTATAATAACATAATTATGATTTTCAATTGGTCTTTGATACATCATCAGACCACCAGTTTCTTCTATAGGATCTTTATACACCAGTTGTTTTAATTTGGAACCTGAAATAAGTGTGCCTGATGAACCAAGAAATTCGCACTCCATCTCTTGCGCGAACTTTTCTGTGTCAAAGTCCATGGCAGCAAGTGTCTCGTCGTACCATTTCTGATCGCGGCCAGGCACATCGTTCCACATGACTTGAACAAATTCGTATCCGTTTTTACCTGCCTTCGCGCCCTCACATGTTTTATAAAAGTGATTGAGTCCGTTTGGCGTAGAAGTTAATAATATCTTTGTTGTATTACCTGATGAAATCGTAGGAAATACTGATGCGAAAAATTCATCCCAGTTATCTACGAATGCAGTCTCGTCAATGTATAGAAACGATACTGATTTACCACGAATGGCAGATGATGATGTTGCAGCTGCCAGAATCTTAGAACCGTTTTCAAACTCAACACTACCTTTGTTCCATTCTACAACACCTTGTTGTAACCATTTCGGCAGTGCTTCATATGCAATCTTGATACGGTCAAGAATCTCTCGCGCAGCATCGCCCTTGTTTGCTAAAAGAGCGACCAACTTATGATCATTAAAGAGAATATAATGTAGTATAAGACAAACTGCGGTAGTAGTTTTTCCAGCCTGTCTTGATGTGACAACAACCGTTCTTCTTGTCCGTGTAGTTTTGTCGATGATTTCTTTTTGATAGTCATACAACTTTATTGGTATCAAACCATGATCAACATGTACAATCTTTATATAATTTTCTGAAAAATAAATTGGATCCTTTGCACAAGCAACATATTCGCGGATCATATCCTCGGTCCACGAAATATCTACGCCCTGTCTTTTTAAATTAACATTGCCAAGATATGTGCGATATTTTTCAATATCTTCAATCTGTCTTTTCATCATTCTCTTTATTAATCATTTTCAATAAATCACTGGTTGAACCAACGAATAAATTATTATTTACAGTGCTGGGCACGGTCGGTTCTTCTGTGTTGATAAGTTTTTTCTTCTTATCGTGCAGGTCTATTAGATCTTTGTTCAGTTCACTAAGGTTTTTAATAAGTCCAGAAAGAACTTCATAGGAACGTGGATGTTGAGATTGATCAGCGATTGCTAATAACTCATCCATTGATCGAGTACCTTTCTCGATGAGGTCATACATATTGCCGCGAACATATTCAACATCTGCTTCTGCTTGTTTATCCTTTGGAACAGTTGGTTGATATGTTGTTGGTAAATTTTCTTCACTTCTTTCGATCGGCGTTAAACCGAGGACTTCTCCAATCATATCGTTTGCCATCATTTACTCCACCTAATTTGGATATGGACTATCAATATCTACAATATATCCAAAATTTTCATCACTTGAAATTTCACTCTTATCTACAGTTGCTGCAGCATTTGTAGTTGGTGAACCATTCGCTAATTGTCCAGGATACACCGTGACTTTGGATGCTTGGTTGACATTGGAAACAGCATCCTCAATATCAGTAAACAAACTTGCATTATATAGTTGCGTATTTGCAAGTTTGATAATTTCTTGTTTCTTGGTCGGTCCAAAAAACATTCCTTTCATCGTGAAATCTAATTGGAATATCAAAGAACGTCTTTCTTCAAACGAACCTTCATAAACGTCATCCTGTGTTGTCCCAACTAAAACCAAAGGAATATCTAAAGTAATATTAGGGTCATCAATTAACTTCACCGTTGTTGTCCATTCTGGTGTGAAGTATGGTAAAATTTGTTCAAGAATTTGCGTACCATCCTCAACAGTCTTTACAAAAATAGACAAGGAAAATTGTATATCATAAGGAACAGGATTGTATTGATACCGTCTTTGATCTTCGTTTGTGTCGGAAGGTTTGGTAACAAAACGATTGATTGTAGAAAGTTTCCTTTCCGGCGCATAGTTGAATCCAGTTATTTCGAACCCCATGCGAGGAAGAACAATCGCGAATGGTTGTTCTTGAGGATCAAGGTCGTCGCTTAATCCTTCAATACGAGCGAGAAATTTTTCCCTTGGACCATATGCAAGGGGAACTTTGAATGAGGTCTTGGCATTTCCACCAGCATCTTTGCGAACTATCCAAATATCATTAAACAATGTTCCAAAAAGGATTACATATTTTCTTAATGTTCCGTTGTAAAAAGTTTGACCAAACATTAGATATTACCCTCTGAGAACGGATCTCGTTCAGTGAAATCAATAATACCTGCTCCACTAATCTGGAGAGAAGCATTCTCAGCGAATGGATCATCTAGACTATAAGAATCTGCTGCCGCTGGGCGACCAGTATCTGCGTCAATAATAATATCTCCATTGGCGTGTACTGAATCAGTATTTGCAATAGCAATATTTTGAGAATATAGTTTCTCAAGATCATCAATTTCTGGTATTCCAGTATTAAGATCTTCATGACTGTATTCAAACAGTTCACAACGCAGATCGTAGCACTGTAGTGCGCCGAGTTGATAGAAGTTTGGTGCTTCGTGCTCAGCGAACTTAATGACGTAAACCTTTTCTGTTAATGGGAAATAAATTAAATCGCCTTCTCTCGGGCGAGCAATAATTTCTGGCGCACCAACTTCATCTTGGAAAACACGATTCGCAACTGTGAATGTAATTTCATCACGAATCTGAATATTAAACTTAGAAAGGAAATCGCCTTCTCCTTCAAATCCTTCAACATTCTTAATATACATCTCAATTAAATATGCATCATTGTATGAAGATCGAGGATCTTCTCCAAAAACATTATCTTTTGCCACGACTGTTCTTGGGCAGTAATATAAATCATGCCCATAAATTTTAATTGATTCAATAATTAAATCTTCAATGAGATTCTGCTCTGCATAACTCTCAAAGTTATTGAAGAAGACATTAGTTGACATTTAATTATCCTATCATATCAGAAACTGGTAGAGAATAATTTAAAATCATTTCATCTTCTAGTCTCTTGATTTCAGTGTCGGCGTCATCATATATTTTCTGACCATTGAATGTGACACCTCCTGGTAATTGTAATCCTTCAAATTTAGTTAGATTGCTGCCCCATTGTCTTTTAATTAATTGAGAGGCATAGTGTTGTAACCATCTGTCCGCCCAAACATCAGTGTAAGTGTCTGGGTCTACGATTTCATATGCTTCAACTAGGAGATATGAACCCACAGTCATTTCTTCTTTTGTCATATCTAAATGCAATATATCGCGATGACGGTTGTATCGAATAGGTGTTTTCCCGACTAAAATTTCTTGTACTAATCCAAGATGCTGCAGAGTCATGTAGTAATTAATCAAACCAACATTGGTTAAAGTATACAGATCATTCAGAGCGATTTGATAACGAATGTTAAACAGA
>Ga0208644_1002438_pt1 | contig 14866 bp, 14 predicted proteins | sample VirMetDEL_Nov_18_FD_184517 | JGI IMG/M metagenome (GOLD analysis project Ga0208644, IMG submission 184517) | Aqueous microbial communities from the Delaware River and Bay under freshwater to marine salinity gradient to study organic matter... | ecosystem: Environmental > Aquatic > Marine >... | reverse complement strand
AGTTGCGTAACCGGCTTGGTCATAATCAGCTGATATCTCAACTTTAGTAGATGCACCTGCTACGGAGTCAACTACGATTGTAACCAATTTCTTTTTGTCAGAAGAACGAACCGACTCAATGATTGAATCAATTGCTTCAAAGATGTCTTCCACAGTTTCTAATGGAACGTATAACATCTTTTTGACATCTACACCAATTGCTTCTAAGAACTCTTGATTCATTGCGTTCTCGGTGTCTATATAGACTCCAAGACCACCCTTCTTCTGAGTGTCTGCGATTGAGTGAGCTGCCAATAGTGATTTACCACTACCCTCTAATCCTGTAATCTCAGTAATACGACCTACTGGTAATCCACCATTTGGTCGGTTTGAGATTGCTAAATCTAACATAGGAGAGCCAGTCGATACCCACTCATCTAAGTCGGTAGGAGTTGTCTCTTCCCCATCCAAGAAGAAAGCCACCTTATTGGCGGACTTAAACTTCTTGTTTAGGTTGTTAGCGAGGATAGAAGATAGTTCATCACGAGAACTTTCCTTCTTCTTAGCCATACTAATTAGTCGTTAAATAAATCATCGAATGCATCTTTTACGTTAGATGCGGGAGAAGTTGCTTCAGTCGGTTTACTTGTTTCAGCAGTTGGTTGTTCTTTAGAGTCTGATACTTCGCCAGTTTCTAACCATTCCTTCAACATACCTTCCATTTCTTCATATGTTACTTTTTTGAACATACCTGGAAGTTCGATTTGGTCTTTTGACATTTCCAATACATTTGAGTCTTCTGAGATTGGAGTAGTGCTTGGTTTAACACGAATGTAAGTTTCGGGATAAGATTTACCCAATTCAGCAGCAGTTTTGAATTCTACTGTTACATCACGACCATTTACAGGGTCGGTTAAATCACCATAATCTGGATCTGCGAAGAACCCTAATAGTTCTTGGTAAACGTTTTTACCAAATCCCCAAAACTTAACACCTTCAGACTCTTCACCACGAACCAATACTGGTACGTATGTTCTCATCTTAGGAGTCAATTTACGAGACAATTGGTAATCATCACGATTTCCAGTTGCTTTCAACTTCTCAGCAAATTCCAATAAAGGGTCTGCCTCACCAAATGAACTTGGAGAGATGATGTTCTTACCACCGAATCCAAAATGGAAATACAGTTCGATGAACGGATTTGAAGTGTTGTGGGTGTAAGGTAAAATACGGATTTGTTGTTTACCTGGTTGTGGTTTCCAAAGATTATCAGTCTTTGTTACTTTTGTTTGAAGCGTGTTCAAACGATTGCGGATTGCATTTAAATCAATAGCCATAATACTACTCTTTTTTAATTATTAATTGTTAACTTGTCACTAATATACAACATTTGGGTGACAATACCAAATGTATTCTTAAATATTTTATTTTTTATTTTGTTGTGCTTTCACACGTATATAAATATGGTAGTAATGTTAATTAACGTCAATAATTCGGAACAAACTCGTCTTCATTATCTTAAACCCAGCACCATCAGTTAATATAATTGAATTTTTATATTTTTGCCAATCTACTTGATACGACTTATCTAAAACACCACCATTTTCAGCAGTAATCAATGTATTTAATGCATTGATAGTATACATTGTATTTGACTCTTTCTTTCTATGTACCATAATGGTAGATTGAAGGAATTTTGCTGAATTTGGAATGATGTTGTAACTCACTACCAATTCTTTTGATGGTTGTAACTTCAATACAAATATTTTACGGCTGAATAACTCAAACTCTTTTAAGATACTATCCACTAAATTTTCGAATTCACTCTCATTGGTGAATGTACATAATAATTGTGTTCTCACTCATTATCTCCGATTATATCTTTAGTGCCGATTTAACTTTACCTAATGGTAATTCCTTTGTACCTTCAAAATTGTAACTATACCTACCTGTTGAATTAGTTCCCATTCTAAATTGAGAGTATTTTAAATCACCAGTAGTTTCATTGATACCAGTTAACCCATATCCACTTAATGTAAAATACATATTGTCTTGTGCATTTGCTCTTAAATAAAATACAACTGTATCTGATAAATCTTTTGATAGTTTGTCTTGTACAAACTTTTCAGAACCAGGAAATTGCTTATATGTAGTCCCCTTACCATCTTTATCTACACCAAATACTTTATATAAAGGTAATGTTGTTTTACCATATATCATTTCTTTTTCTAACTCAATCATTTGAGAATATAAAGCCTTAGCATCACCACTTAAATCACCTAATATACTTTTTAGTACAATAGCAGATTGGAAGTTTGTTAATAATTTAGCAACAGTATCTTTATTTACAGGAGCGTTTAGTTTTAGTTTTTGATATCCTTTGAAAAAGAATGCCTCATTTGACATAGATGCCTTTACTAAGGATGCATCTCATTATCAACATTACTTATTAATTTATCTAATACTTTTTGATTACTACCAATTTCTTGAAACGAATCCCATATTTTTGGCTTTTTAGCTTCATTCAATACACCCTCGTGTAACCCTGCTTTGAATAATTCCTTTTCTAACTTATTAATTGCAGATTTGGGAGATTTTCTAAATCCATTTTCCATCTTTTTTAAGAATCCAGATAAGAACTTCCCTAATTGTGATATTTTTTCTAAAAATTTAGAACCTACACTTTTTATGAAGTTGGCCCCCTTGTTTAAAAAATCACGAATACCTTCATCCAATTGTACTGATTCTAATGCTAACTTTTTAACATCAGATGCATCTAATAGATTGTATTTATCTTTTAAGAATCCATAGATTTTACCTAATTGAGCCCCACCTTCTGCTTTTTTAAGTGATACTTGTACAAACTTAATGTTCGTTCCAATTATTGTACAAACACCTGTATTATCATATTCAACGGGCAAACCCTCACCCAACTTAGATACAAGTTCAGATGATGGGACATTAGATATAACACAATCGGCTGTATTATCTTTTACACCATCTACTAATTCAGAACGTTCAGTAGCTTTATAGTATGCTTTTATACTCTTATGAGTTATGTATGCACCCTTGAAATTCAAATCATCCGTAAACTTAGTCATACCCGCCATTAGTTGTGCTATTAAGAAGTAATCACCTAATGGCATTGTATCTAACTTAGATAAAATTTCATTTGGTTTTCCATAATCACCACTCATTCCTAATGCTTTTATAAATTTTTGTTTTACATCATTAGTAACTTTTGGTAAAGTTTCCTCGGTAGCTGCATTTAATTGTTTAAGTATACTGAACCCATTTACATACGTTCCCATACATTGTGCGGTTTCCATTGTGTCTGTATCAAAATTTATATCGGTAGCAGATGCACCTTTTTTCATTTTACCAAATAATGATTGTATGTTTTTCTCACTTGCTGTAATAATGTAGTTTTTACCTGTGTCCTCTGCGGATACATACACAGTTTTACCATTATTAATTTTCACCTCTATACCATCATCAGTTGGTGCTATTTTTGTAAACGGCCCCTTTGGTATTCTTGTAGATGGTGGTAACCCCATTTTGAACAAATCTGCTGTATTTTTAAGTGGTATAAATTTATCACCAACTGCATATTTGTTATCATATATTGAAGCCTCACTTAGAATCTGACCCAAGTTTATTAATACCTCTTCTTTTAATGACTCACTAAGAGCATCTCTCTCAGCTTGAGTCATCATATTCTTTTGGTCATCTGAGTCGAAGTCTGGTTCATCCTCAACCGACTCCTCTGAAGTATCATCTTTCTTGGAATCAACTTTTTTGTCTTCTTCCTCGGCTTCCAATAAGTTCTTGATGAGTTGTTCGGCAAGTTCTTCACCTATGATTTCTGAAACTACCTTATAAGTAGCTTTTAACGACTCTTCGTTGGTGATACCCTCGTTTAGAGTTACACCCACTTCGTTCCACACCTGTTGTGCTATGTAATTGATAAGTTTCTTCATAACCATAAATATCTATAATTCGACCTTAACCATATCTTTATAATTATCACCAATTTCTACATCCGTTGGAAATCCATCAGACTCCATTACTTTCTTTATTTCCAATATAAGTTCATTGCCATCTTCGGGGTGGACATCAAATAAAATCGAGTCATATGTGTAGAGGATGGGTAAGGACTTACGAGAAGATATCAGTTTAGATAATTTCTCCAATATAAGTATGTTTCGTTCGGTCTCAACGGACTGAAGAATGTAGTTAAATACCTTGTTTTTGTTTAAATCTTTATCAAAAGTAAGTTTTCTCTTCAATAGTGGTGTATGAACCTCACCATTTCGTGTAAATTCACCCCACAATGTCTCTATATACTGAGCAGTTTTACTGAAGAATGGAATATGTTTGTATTCATCCTGCACCCCACCATATAATTGTCGGAATGTAATTGCTTTTGCATCTTTGAGGTCTGCTCCATATTGGTCTGCCAACCATTTATGTGCTTTGATGTCTAATGGTATGTCTACACCTATCAACTTACTAATCAAACGAATGTGATACCCATCGAAATCTAACTGATACAACTTACCACCATCAAATCGTGATATGAACCTCTTACGAACATCACCATCTTTTGGTAAAGCTGCATAGTTCACACCACCAAAGGTATTGGATGGTCGTGAAGTTGTGGTCAACATATTGTATTGGGTATATTCCATACCAGTATCAGTATGTAACCCACTACTCTCCATCCACTGCAATCCAGTTGGATACAATTGACTAAACTTACTTGGGGTCAAATCAGACCATATAGATTTCCACTCTTGGAATTGCTCGTAGTGTTTCCAAATTGGAATGAGGTCATTTGCTTTGGGTGCTTTTCTTCTTCTAAAGATAGTGTATATAGGTTTCTCATCTACCTCGAAATCTCGTGCCTGATGGAATAACTCCATCTCAAGGTCGAACATATTAGGTAGGAAGTCGTAGTGGTGTAAGAACTCCTTTAAACCAACGACACATACCTCTTCGAACAAACTGAAGTCTATGGGGTCAGTTACACAACTTGCATCTATGTTGTTATAATTCACAAAGAGGTCAGTATCACCATCTGATATGATAATACACGATACCCTTGAAAGATGAGGGTGTTTCTCCAAACTTGTTAGAATGGGAAACACCAACACCTTACTTGACAGGGCAGAGATGCGTTTATGTAATCTTTCGTTTGTATCTACTATCTTCACAAAGGGTAATATACGAAATTATTCGTTAGTATCCAAACTTTTTTGAACATCTTGTTGAACCCAAGTCGTAATGGTTTGGATTCTTACCCTTACTAATCAACATCTTTTTACGAAGTTCAACCATAACACCCCACTCTTCAGAGTTCAATCCTTTATGTTGGAGTTGGTTAGCCATTTTGAACCATTGTTCTTTTTCTACGTGTGTCATATCCTAACGATAAAGGGTTACTACACTACCGAAGTAGTGGTCAAATACTTTAATTAGATTTTCGTAGTCACCACTCTTCATCTCATTCAAAATGAAACTCTCATTGAAATCGAGTTGACGAGCCAGATTTTTAGCAGTACCTAAGAGGTAGAATGCGTTACCTTGAGGGCCGGTGAGGTCAATTGTGATACCTTCACTTTGTGGTTTCTGAACAATCATATCTTATTTGTTTATTTCAATCATACTCATTGGAACTGTGTAAGTCCCATACCCATTCAACACTTTGAGAACGGCCTTAGTTCGGTTGATTTTCTCAACTCGGAGTTGTTTACCCTTCAACTTAGGGTGATTAACACTCACATTAGCACCAATGTAAAGTTCTTCTTTAACGTTAAGTGCAGTTTCACTCTTTTTAATCTTAATCACTTCAATTACTTTCGTGTTTAACATTCGTAATTGTTCGATACTCAACTGATTTAATTCTTGATAAGTCATTTTTTACTTTTTAATTTGATTTAACTTTCTCACTCTTACACTACTAATATAGTGATTATTTAGGAAACCACCAAACCTTTAATGTTAAGAAATTGTTAAAGTTTAGTAACCAATAAACTCAAGTTCAACTGAAGGAACGATACCTTTCTCCACTCCATATGGATATTCTTCGTTCAACCAATAGTTTTGAACCATCTCCAATCCCTTCAAAGCATCTTTGTAGATACCTTCCATATCGAACCCATATCCATATCCACAAGGTTCAATCACCGAAGCGACCCCTCGTAGGAGTTCTTCATCTTCGTTCTTGTATGCCTTGACAAGAGCAAGTTTTAACTCGGCTTTCATCAAGTCAGCAACCTTGTCATTGTGGTCATACATTTCTTTGTTCCAAGGTTTCGTGATTTCGATTCCGTATTTATTACCTAATACTTTCATATTATAATGTATCAATTAGTTTAACAAGTTCTTGAGCGTATTGTTTCGTGTTCCAAGAGTAGTAAGTGTCAGTTGAGTCAATGTTCATATTGATTTGAGGAACTCTCAACCAAAATCCGGTATAAGTTCTACTACCACCAGAAGTGTAGTATCTATACCCAGCAGGAGAACTCCACTTTTCACAACTTGATTCAAGACACGAGTTTTGGATACCCAACTCAGTTAGTAATTGACTAACCTTGTTAAGGTTTGGCATTCTTGAACTTTCACAAATACCCAATCCGGCTTTCTTACGAAGGGCTTCTAATGTCTTTTGGTTTTTCATCTCTCTCATTATTACATAGTAAATATAGTGAAAGATGTGGACTTTACCAAATGTTTAATGTTAAGAAAATGTTAAACTTTTACGAACTCTGAATAGTTTGTAATGTAGTTTGAGATACCTTTGATGTCTTTTTCAGCAGTTCTTACTTGTAGTAGATTAGCATTAGATGCATTCTCTCTAAGTTTCCAGCCAAGTTCTAACTTAGTATAGTGTTCATCTTGTACTGCATTGAAGGTGTCTTTACTAACTTCAGTTATAATTTGGTCAAAGTGTCTTTTTACAAAGTATCTAAGATAGTACCCAGCATCATAGTCTTTTTGATTGGGTTGGGGTTTTTCGTATTTTGCTGCAAGAAATGGGGGTATCTCTTCGGAGACCAACCCATCATATTCAAACTTAACCATATTGTCGTATTTTGATAAATTTATATATGGTATGAGTTGTTTGGATACATTTTTTACAAATGCGGACTTGGTATATACCTCACCTGTAATATATTTGTGGTAATCACCAATATACTCAGTACCATCTTCCAACATCCACTCCAAACCTTCAGTATAGAGTCCTTTTTGGATTTGACCTTCTGGATAATATATTTTTCTTCTACTCATTATGCGTTCACCATCATATACCCAACAACAGTAGTGTCCCAAGTTTCACCATCACATTTATGCTCGATTTCACCAACTACGTAATAAATATCAGCACCACTTACCGCGTTTGGTAAGGGTTGTACTGAAAACTTCTCCATAAAATTAGGACCATCCCATCCATCAAAAGTAACACTTAAATCAATACCATACCTCATAGAGATACCAGTTAGATTTTGATTTACATACTCTTTTAAGATACCTTTCATATCTTGAGCAAGTTCAGCACTATAATTCTCACCAATTTCCGCTATTTTGTCTTTTAGTTTTTCTTCCGGACTTGGTAATGGTTTCTTAGAATCATCAGTTTTAGGAGTACATCCTGAAAATACGTTTTCTATAATTGCAGTCGGATATTTACCACCACCACCAGCGAAGGCAATGGCTGCCATATCTGGATCCATATTTGAGGACATACTAAGTGATTTAACTGGCGAGTCAGGGTCTAATAATTGTATTACAGTACCTTTTTTAGCTTTTTTAATATCACTCTTACGATTTACAATGTAAAATTTACCACCATTCTCACTTATCATACAATCAACTGCACCACCAGTGTTTGAATTTAAGTCTGAAAATAGTTTGTTTAGGAACTCATTTATTGTATATTCTTTATTATCTTCTTTTTTAGAGTCCATAATATCACCCTCTACTTGCATTAACTTATCAGTAGAAACATATATATCACCAACATCACCAATGTTTCCTCGTAATGTAGAAAAGTCATTACCATCCCCATATTTACCACGTTTTGATGGGAAGCAAAATTGTACAGGGTCTGCTGATTGTAAAAGTTTTAAGTCCTTAGAATAAGTTGCTTCAATTTCGTATAACCCACCACCAGCGATATTATCTAAGAATGCAATAACTTCCTTTAATTGCACCATTGATACTAATATGTTATCAGCAGCACCACCACTCCAAAACATAGACCATCCACCTGCAGCTCTTTGTAGTTTTAGTAACGCATATGGTTCTTCACATACAGCAGTTCCATCAGCCCAAGGTACTTTAGGTCCTGTTAATTTACCATCTGACCTACGGGTTAGGTCTAATCCGTTATCACAATCATTTTGTAATTTTTTTATTAAAGAATAGCCAGTTACTTTCTTATCATCAAGGAGGTCTACACTTTCAGTTCCAACCTCTGATGGTTTTACTTTTAGAGCACCTGCGATTCCAGATTTAGAGTTCTCACCCAAACATTTACCAGTACATGAATAACTACCATCATCGGAGTTATAAGTCCAACTAAAATCATATAATCTTGCATTATTGATAGTTAATTTATCACCTGGGTCATATCCGATAACAACATTAATTAAATTACCAGGAACCATAAATGCATTAGATGCTTTATTGAGTTGGTCTGTACTATAACACGTATACTGAAATTCAACTTCCCAAAGAGCTGTATCTGAAATATCCCCACTACCTTGATTTTTTGTTGTTATTGAAGTAAGATGTGGATTAGGCGCATATCTACCACCATTACGAGGATTTATAGCACCACCTTGTGAATATTTTTTGTTACTATCACCACCAAAGGTTAATGCTATACCACCACCAGTACAATCAAATTGGTCATTTCCAACAGCAGTTACACTACCATATGCTCTCCTCTTATATGCCCGCTGTTTACTACTAAACGGACTTGGAGGTAGTGACATATTTCCTTGATTAAATGGGTTTGCCATAACTTATTATCCAACTTTGTTTATTTCTTTGTATTTTTCAATTATATCAAACTGATTTTGAGGTATTCTTAGTTGTAATCCATATTGGATTGTTAGACTACCCTTACCAATGTTGTTTGCTCTTGCAATAATCCACCAAAGTGAGGAATCTTGGTAGTATTTAAAAGCAAGGTTATCAAGTCTATCACCAACTTGGCCTATAATGTATATATCATCGATATGTGGTTCTATAATAGGAAATAGTGTAGTCTTTCTGAATCTACGACCACTCGAATTTTTATTGACTTGTATTTCTTCGTATCTATTCATTATATAAATGCCTTTGTATCATAAAAACTGTAATGATTCTTATTACTCTTATAAATAGTATCTGGTAGAATAGTTAATCCAATGTTTACATCAACACCCGTTGGTAATTCTGCTAAGTTATCATCTTCATTTATATCCCAAGATAAATCATCTGGAATTGTGTAAGTTAGTGATGTTATTAGGGTTGGTACTCCGGAGATACCATTACCCCATAATTGACCTAATCTAAAGTAACAAATGTGACCAGAGTATGCAGCACCATAAGTGGGCATTGTCAATTTAGACAATTCAGAAAGTTTCTGCCACATATTTTTCATCTCATCACGTGATGTAGCATATGCTTTGAAGCTGAATGATAGAGTTCTTTCAAATTCCGAATACATATATGCTTTATCAGCACGGCCTGGATATTTAATACCATTCCAACTTGGTGAAAATGTTTCAGTCACCCCATTGATTGTAGAGCGGAACTGAATGATTTTTGAATCATCTTGAGTTCCCGCAGTTGTATCATATGCAAAAAATAGGTGAACTAAGTCGTTTTGTAATTTAGCGTTGAATACCGATTGATATACACTATCAGTTCGTAATGATTTATTATTAGGGTCTATACGTTCTGCATTTGTTTTAAATGTGGCTGGTATACCATATGTTTTTTGTAAGTTATTAGTTTCGTAGTTTTCACCTGAAGTTCTTGAGGAATCTATATTTAATTTTGACTTTTTTAGATTCCTAAAATCATCCTTGTAATTACTTGCGTCCTTATTTTGTATCTTATTAATCGTACCATAAGATATAGCTTCGTAATCTGCAATATCATTACCAAATCCGGCAGTTCTTCCCTCGGATGATAGTAAGTTTGGAGTTTCTTTTGTTTTAGTATCAAACTCACCACGTTGTGATGTTAGCTCACCATTTGATAAACTTACAGTTCGTTCATATGCATTTGTAAATGGGTCAAATAGTAATCCAAATGGGTTTGTTCTTTGAGTAAAGTTTGCAAACCTATCTTGCTCATCTTGACCTTTGGTAAAGAATGAGTTGTGTTGTCTATTGTATGTAGTTACCCCTATACCATACACCGAGTCAAATCCACCACGTGGGTCTACTCTAAGTGGTAATACACTATTTTTAGTTTGGAGTCTAAATACATTATATACTTCAGTTAGATATCCATTATTATCATATTTCCAAGTTTCATCACCAAGTGGTTGTATTCCAGGTCTATCAAACTTCAAACCAAGGTGCTGACCACCAAGGGATGCAAGTAAGTTTATTGGAGTAAATTTCTTACCATATTTTTGACTACGTTGCATTCCAACTTGTTTCAATCCCCAAGTAATGCCACGAGGTGTTAATAGGAATTGACCCATTCTTACTACATCAATTGCAGCTCGGGTTGTAGAAGTAATTGCACCACCTCTGATAAATGAGAATGAACCTACTCCCAATGTTTGAGGTTCACCCTTTTCTCGTTGGATACCACTTAGGATAAATGGTTGTTTGAAGATTGAAGAGTTATATGAGTCTTCTTTGAGGTTGAACTTATTATAAGTTTCCTTTAACACCGAATCAGTATAAGTTGTACCTAACCCACCATCATTTTGGCTATCCACACCATACTGATTCAATACGAACTGACCACTAATTGGGGTCACACCTTCAAACTGAGTTTGTGATGGGTCTACACCTGTAAATATGGAATTGTTTTTTGGTTGTTGGAATGGTGAGAATCCCTTAGCGTCATCATTAGTGATAAAGTCAACGAACTTGGGTTCTTTTGCTTGTAAATCCAACTTAGGGTCAAATGTAAATTGATTAGGAGATGTTTCACCTTTGAATGGACTTTCCAATACCATATCAGGCACATTAGTCTCACCCAAGAATCGTGATTCCAAGCTCATCTCAGTAGGAGTCGTTTCACCTAAGAACTTCTCTGATAGAGTTGATGGACTTGGCGTGACCTCACCTAAGAATTGTTTGGTAAATTTGAATTCCGTTGTTGTGGTTTCACCTTTGAACTTTTCCTCACCGGAGTAGTCTTGAGGAGTCGTTTGACCCTTAAATCTATCTCCTTGAGTAATATTTTCCGTTTTGGTTTCACCTTTAAATTTATCGCCTTGATTTACTTCTTGTGTTTCAGTTTGTCCTAAGAATCTTTCTGATAAAGACATCTTAGATGGTGTAGTCTCACCCAAATAGTTTGATGAGTTATCAAATTTAGTTTGAGATGTTTCACCCAAATAGTTTGATGAGTTATCAAATTTGTTTAGAGTCACACCTTGTTTAGGAGTAGTCGTATTTGATTTAGGAGCAGATGGGGTCTTATCTACAAATTGAGATAGAGGGGTCTGATTAGAAGACTTAGGGACTTCCACTCTCTTCTTATCGATGAGTGGTTTCTCTATTGGTCTTCTAAACTTTGATAAGTCAGATTTTAAATCTTTTAATGCCATTACCTATCCTTTACTTCAATTGGTCTCTATAAGACTGCATTCTTACATTCTTCTTATTCATAGTAGAAACTACTTTATCATCAATAACAATCTGAACTGGTTGAGATTGAATATCTCTACGGAGTCCTTTGATTTCATCGAGAAGTGGGTCACCCTTTTGCCCACCAGCGCCTCCACTATCAGAATCACCACCACCAAGACCAAGTGCCCCAGCAATCATAGGTAAGAATACACCTAAAATCATTAGAGTTGGTAGTAATGGTGTAATCAATGCAAGACCCATAGCGAGTGGAATCATAGATGCACCTAATATAGCGAATACACCTGCCAATGCGATAAGTCCTGGTGCTATCATTACCAATGCAGTTAGTTGAGTTGTTAGTTCTCCAAACATCCCAAACCCTTTAGCAATTTCTTGGATAGCAATACCTAATACTAATAATGCAGCAGCGATTACTAACATTGCAGCTGCACCAGCAAGGATTGCAACGGCACCCACACCACTCATCATAATAGCACCAACAAGAGCAAGTGCTCCAACAAGAGCTAACATAGATACAACTGCCATAGCGACTGCTTCCCAAGATACTTCCATAAACTCTTGGACTGCTTTAGCGAATATGAATACTGATGCGGCAACTAATGCGAGTGCGGCACCTCCGGCGAGTAGTTTCTTGGCATCAATTCCTGATATTGCCTTAGTCATACCACCCATTCCTTTACCACCACCGTTTGGCATTTCGGGAGAACCACCACCAGAAGAACCACCCTTACCACCTGGCATTAGGTTACCCATTCCGAGTTTACCACCCTTACCTTGCATCATATTCATTACTGCGTATTGCCCTATCAACTTAGCAAGTTCAATACCCATAGTCTTAAAGCCACCAACTGCCGTTCCAGCAAATGCCTTAGCACCACCAACGAATTCACCCATAGTGTCTCCGTATTTTTGAGTGAGGTCTGCATTCTGCTCTTGGGTTTGAACCATCTTCATTAACTCATCCGATGACATACCATATGCATCTGCTAGCATTTGTTGTTGTTTATACCCCATACTACCAAGCTTTTCGGTACTAAGTCCAGCATCCTTTATAGATTGAGCCATCATTGCAGCACCCTTTTCAGCATCACCATATTGGATTTCAAATGCAGCGTTTCTCATTGCCTCAGTATCACCCAACATATCACCAAGACCCATTTGCCTTGCTTTCATTTCAGCACGTAGTGAACTTTCAATATTTAACATATTATCAGACACATCTCTCATCTTGGAGATAGACAAGCCTTGTTTGGCAAGTTCTGCTGACTTTTGTGCTAATACTTTAATTTCTTCTTTTGACATACCCAACATCATATGTTGATTATCTGCCATATCTTTCATCACTGCTGATGCATTGACACCCACACCTTGGGCAATGTCTTTAATCTCGGATGTTAGATTACCAGCATCAGCACCTGCGTTTTCAAATGCTACTGCTAAATCGGTTGCGGATGCAGCATCACCAGTTAGTGATGTAATAGCTGCGACATCTTTCATCATATCACGTGTAATATGTTGAGTAGTGTTAAATCTATCGGATAGTGCACCTGCGGCAGAAGCCATATCGTTCATATCGTATAATAATGAGGTAGATGCGGCTAATTGCATATCACCAGCAAGACCTGCTGCTTCTCCGGCGGAAACCCCAAGACTTTTATATAATTCAGTAGCTTGATTTGTGGTTTCACTAAATCCTGCTTTTATATTCTCAACTGCTGATACGAATGCTTTAGCACCAAGTGCCATTACACCACCTGCTGCAAATAAATCTGCTAATTCTGAAGAATACCCTAATGATGATTTTATCTCATCAGTCAATTGCTTTTGAACATCCTTTTGCTTTTGTTTATTATCCTTTATCTGTTTTTCAGTTTCCAAGTATTTCTCAACTGTGTCGAGATGTGATAATAAGTCTTTATCAGTTTGTCTATTAAACTTCGCTACTTTTTTGAGGACTTTCTCTTTTTCCTCTTGAACTGATAATATTTTAGATTCGAGGTCCTGTACACCAGATGTACTCTCAACTAACTCTTTTTGAGCTTTAGTGAGTTCACCAGTCTTAGTAATGCGTTCTTGTAGAATCTTAGATAGATTCCGTTGAATTGCATCTTCCTGCTTTATCTGATTTATACGTTCTTGATTATCAGCCATTTATAAGTCCACCTATTAGTATACTTGTTTGATATTATACTTCTTTAAGATAGATTTGAATTCGGGGTCATTTTCTAATTTCTCCAACTCACGTTCTAAATCTTTCAATTCGGACTTTTTCTTAGCTACCTTTACTCTATTGAAAATTCTATCAATGAAACCCTCATCAAGTCCCTTTGATTTCAATAATTCAGTAAGTTCTGATTTTTTGATTGATTTCATATAATCTCCATATAGTAATAAATATAGAAAAACCCAACTTTAAGTTGGGTCTTCCTTACTTTCTTGTCTTTGCCTTGATTTTAGCAGCTTCTTTGTCGTTTGCTTTCTTCTCCTCTTGTTTGAATTCGATAATTTTATTGATATAAAACTTTCTTGCCCAAACCGGCATATTGTAAACATCAGACCAAGTGAAACCACCATTTCCGTGGTAAATCAAGTCGAAAATGTGTGCGTGTAGATACTGTCGATAGTTAGGACTCAGGCCAAAAAAAGCTAGTGTCCATCGGCAGTTGCATCATTCTCCCTTCCCCGGTTTCCTCCGATACAAATTCCCAAGTCAAATCGATGTCAGGAATTACTTCATTGATATATGCTCGGAGGGCCTTTGAGTCTACTGCAAATAGTTCGTTATCAACGAAATGATTAATTGTTTTTTGTTCTGAGTCACCATCAACTGATAGAATCATATTTTTCAATCGTGTAGTCAGTTCTCTTGATGTAGCATCTTTCAACTTACGATTTGCTTTCTTTAATTCTTCAACTTGGTGTTTTACTTTACGTTCTTTACTTTCAGTCATTGCCATAAAGGTAATTTTACGTTCTGAACGTGGTAAGGTAAACTCGAACTCATTTTTATTGGGTTCTATTTGATTAGAACCATCATACTCGTTGTTTTC
>Ga0208644_1002437_pt1 | contig 14866 bp, 22 predicted proteins | sample VirMetDEL_Nov_18_FD_184517 | JGI IMG/M metagenome (GOLD analysis project Ga0208644, IMG submission 184517) | Aqueous microbial communities from the Delaware River and Bay under freshwater to marine salinity gradient to study organic matter... | ecosystem: Environmental > Aquatic > Marine >... | reverse complement strand
TTATTTCGTCTATCCCCAAAGTGATTGAGGGTGAATCAGACGGGGGCGGGGCTATGTCAACAGACGCCGGCGAATTTGGGTTTATCCCGCCGCGGTTGGAATCAGTATCGCGGGGCGTTGGTTCCTACGGCGAGCAGGTCGCGGCTTTGGCAAAGGAATTGCTTAGGGTTGACCTCATGCCGTGGCAGGTTCACGCTTTGTCCGGACAGCTGCAGCACGACGCGGACGGCAACCTTACGCACCGCCGGGCCTTGACCTCCGTTGCGCGGCAGAACGGAAAAACCGTGGCGCTCAAAAGCCTCATTTTGTGGGCATTGCTGAAGGAGCCGGAGCGCCGGGGCGAGCCCCTGCTAGTGATAAACACGGCCCATTCTCTTGACCTTGCATCGGAAATCTTTGACGCCCTCGCCCCAATGCTGCAAGAGGATTTTGGGGCGAAGGTCTATTGGTCGTATGGCCGGCAAGAGGCAAAGCTTCCGGACGGCACGCGGTGGCTTGTGCAGGCCGCAACGCCTAAGGCATTCCACGGCTTTTCCCCTACCTACATCATTGCGGACGAAGTGTGGAGCATTAGCCGGGACGTATTGCTAAACGGCGCGCTCCCTTCGCAGCGTGTCATGCGATCGCCGCTCTTGTCGTGTTGGTCAACCGCCGGCACGGAAGCGTCCCTTGCAATGCTGCAGATGAGGGAGGAAGGGGTTAGGGCGATTGACGAAGGCCGGCCGTCAAAGCTTTACTTTGCGGAATGGTCCGTGCCGCCGGGACTAGACCCCATGACCTCCCCGGATGCGTGGCCGCTCGCCAACCCTGCCATTGGGCACACTTTGGACCCGGAAGTGCTTGCCGATGAAGCGGCGCAGGTAGATAAATCGGCTTTCCTCCGCGCGAGCTTGAACATTTGGATTTCGTCGGAACGCTCATGGCTAGAGCCCGGCACGTTCGACAAGCTGCAGGTCCCGGAGATTCCCGCCGGCGGCGTGCTTGCCGTTGACTCCTCCGTAGATGAGTCCACGTTTTGCGGCGTCCGTGCCCAAAAGATGCCCGATGGGGAAATTGGCGTGACGGTTGCGTTTATGGCCGATTCCGTCGCGGCCTGTTGGGAAAGCATTGAGCGCATTGCGCCGGAGTGCGAAAAGGTGGCGCTAACCCCGTCTTTGTTTGACCTCGCGCCGGCGTCATTGGAGCGGAAAAAGGTGCAGGTCGGATACGGCGAGCTTGCGACCCATACCGGCATGATTCGGCAGCTAATCCATGACGGGCGCGTTGTGCATACCGGGGAGCAGATGCTTCAAGAGCATGTTGACCGGGCCGTAGGGGTCAAGACTCAACGCGGCTACGTACTTTCATCGCAGAAAAGCGCCGGTCCCATCACCCTTGCGCGGTGCATGGTCTTTGCCGCCGCGCTTATTGCGCGCCCGCGCTCAAAGGCAAAGCCCGCAATAGCGTTCGGCCGCTAGGCTCCACCGCGCGCCGGGGGCAGGTCGGATTGGTCCCCCTGCCTTCCCCCGGCGCTCCATAAGACCTCTTTCTATCTCTAGCGCGTAGGCATTGACAACGGTTATTGCGTCGGCAAGCATTCCGGCATGCCGATTTTTCCGTTGTCGAAAGAGAAGGCAACCCCGGCGATGGGAAGCGCGCCCATTGCTGCCGCGGCCGGAGCACCGCAGGGTTCCTCTTTCATTTCCTATTCCGTAGGGGCGATGGAGGAAGCGGCATTGAGCGTCCCCACGGTGGCACGCGCCATTTCCCTTTTGTCAACCGTGGCGGCAACGCTCAACCTAAAGAGCTACACGCTCCAATGGACCGGGCAGGCCTACGAAAAGCTTTTCGTAGAAGGCGAATCGTGGATGAGCCGGCCGGACCCGCGCACTACGCGGAATTTTGTCATGGCAAAGACCGCGCGCGACCTTATCTTGTACGGCCGCGCGTTTTGGCTTGTCACCGGCCGCTACAGCACCGGCTATCCGGCGACCTTCCAATGGCTGCCGGCAAACATGGTGGACACGCCCAACAACGCGCCGCCGGAATGGTACGGCCCGGCCGATGAGCTCCGATTCAATGGCCGTGAGCTTGACGCTAAGCAGGTCGTGCAATTTCTAAGCGGATCGCAGGGCATCGTTTATCAGGGCCGGCGCGCCATTGAGATTGCGCTACGGCTTGACCAGAGCGCGGAACGCTTTGCGACCAATGAGATTGCCGCCGGCTACCTGCAGCAGAAGGGCGGGGAGCCCATGAGCGCGGAGGAATTGGCGGAAATGGCCGCGGCGTGGGCGTCTAACCGCCGGACCAATGCCATTGGCGCGCTAAATGAAATGGTGAGCTTCGAAAGCTTTGACGTTGACCCTTCGCGCCTGCAGCTTGTAGAGGGCCGGGAGTATCAGACTAAGGAGCTTTCCCGGCTCATGGACATTCCCGCTTACCTGCTTGCCATTGACCAGAGCGGCATGACCTACGCCAACGCGCAGCAGGCGCGGCAAGACCTGATCCTTTTCGGCGCGCGGCCCATCCTGCACGCCCTGCAGGAGCGGTTGAGCATGGACGACATTTTGCCCCGCGGCCGGCATGTTGAATTTGCCCTAGACGAATACCTAAACGAATTTGTCCCGACTATGCCGGAGCCTGCAGAGGCCCCGGCCGCTAACCCGCAGGGGGTCGCATGATCCGTTTTCAGGCAGACGCCGCGCTCATCACCGCAGAGGCCGGCGACGAGAAGCGCCCGGCGCGCATTGCCGGCGTCGCGGTGCCGTGGGGCGTCGTGGCGACCGTGGGCGGCGGGCAGCAGGTGAGTTTCGCGCGTGGCGCGTTTGACCCGGAGCAGAAGCCGGCAAAGCTCATTGAAAATCACGACCTTTCGCAGCTTCGCGGCGTCGTGGATTCCCTCACGGACACGGATGAGGGATTGGAATTTGAGGCAACCTTTGCGGATACCGCCGCGGCGCGGGACGCGGTTGCGCTACTGAAGGCCGGCGCTTACGACAGCGTGAGCGTTGGAGCCCATCCCATCACGTTCGACATTGACAGCGATGGGGTTATGAACGTCACGGAAGCACGGCTTGTCGAGTTGAGCCTTGTGCCGCAGCCGGCGTTCGAGGAAGCGGTCGTGACCAACATTGCCGCGACCGCGGAGCAGGAAACGTCAACCGATGAAACGGAGCGCACGGAAATGTCCGATGCCGAGATTCCGGCCGAGCCGATTGAGGCAGAGGCCAACATTATTCCGACGCCGGCGGTTTACGCCGCAAAGCCGGAGCTTCCTACCCCTGTTGAGTACCTTTCGGCGCTCATCAAGGGCGGTGGCGACCTTGACCGCGTGATGAAGGCCGTTCGCGCCGCCGCGCCGGAGGTTTCGACTACCGACACGCCGGGCATTCTCCCGGAGCCCATCGTGGGGCCGGTTTACAACAGCTACATCGGCAACCGCCCGGTCGTGGACGCTATCGGCGTCCGCGCCATGCCCGGCGGCGGCAAGGTCTTTATTCGCCCCGAGGTCACTACGCACACCAGCATGGCGGCGCAGGCGGCGGAATTCGACACGCTGCAGAGTGGCACCTTTGTCGTGAGCGAGAATCAGGTCACGAAGGCCACCTATGGCGGCTACGTCAAGATTTCCGAGCAGGACCTTGATTGGTCGGACCCGGCCGTGCTGTCGCTCATCCTTGACGACATGGGCCGCATTTACGCCAACACGACGGACAACGTGGCGGCGGACAACATGGTTTCCGGCGCGACTAACACTCTCAATTTCACGGACGCGAACATTGCCGACCCTACGGAGTGGGTCACTTGGATGTATTCCGCGGCCGAGGACATTTTGGGCAACAGCAACGGGAACCTCCCGACGCACCTTTTCCTGTCCACGGACATTTGGGTTGCGCTTGGCAAGCTGGAGGACAGTCAGGGCCGTCCCCTGTTCCCGCAGATGGGTCCCATGAACGCCTACGGCCAGATGTACCCCGGTCAGAGTGAGGCAATGGCCTTTGGGCTCCGCGTCGTGGTTGACCGCAATTTCGCGGCCGACACGATGATTATTTGCGACCCGAGCGGCTACGAAATCTATGAGCAGCAGAAGGGCGCGCTTAGCGTGGACAACCCTTCGGAGCTTTCCCGCACCCTCGCATGGCGCGGGTATTTCGCCACGCTTATGATTGACCCCGGCAAGTTCATCAAGGCCGCGTTCGTCTAAGCCGCCTAACGCGACCGTTTGCCCATGCCTACTTTTGCCATTACCCACCTTCAGCGCGCGGACGATTACCTAGTCGTCCAGACGCTAGAGGGGACAGAAATCGGCACCGGGCAAACGGTCGTCGTTAGCGGCGCGGAGGAAATCAGCGGCGGAAACGGCAACGGGGAGCAGCACCATTGGGGGCAGCTCACGGACGTCAACGGCACCTACGTTGTGCAAGACGTTCCGACGCTGCTATTTCTCGGCGTTGCCGATGATGGGGATTTCCTATTCGACAAAACGGAAATCATCCCTAATCAGCTAATCGTTTATGCGCCCGGCGATGATTTCTCGCGCGGGCCGCTTATTCCGCAGGGCGTCCTAACGTGGACCCCGACGTGCTCATGGATTGACGCGGACGACGTTGCCGATTGGTTGGGCATCGCATCGGCCACGGCCAATGACACCGCATTTCTTACCCTTGCCGCCGGTGCCGCGAATCAGTACGCATACCGCCGCCGGCGGGAAGCGGGCTATTTCGACTCCCTCACAATCGTCCCCGGCGCGGACGTTCAGCTAGGGACGATCATGTACGCCGGCACGCTTTACCGTGAGCGCGGTAGCGTGGATTCATTTGCATCGTTTGAGGACATGGGCGGCGCGGTGCCGTTCGGCTCAAATGGGCAGATAAATAAGCTTTTGGGCGTCAACCGTTCGCAAGTCGCATGAGCGCAACGGGAATCTTTGCGGCGGCGCAAGCAACGCTAGTGGCGTCACTAGAGGCGCTAGGGCTTGCCGTGGTGACAGACGCGCGCAACGCGCGGCCGTTGACCGTGCTTGTTGAGCCGCCCATTTTCACCGCGTTCAATAACAATGTCGCGGAAATCGAATTCGCCCTAAAGGTGCTCGCACCGCCGCCGGGCAATCAGGACGCGGCCGATTGGTTGGTCACGACGGCCGACACAATCCACAATTCAGAAATCAGCCTAATCCGGGGGGTTCCCGGAATGCTGCTAATCGGTGGGCAAGAGGTTCCGACCTTTGACCTTACCGTTCGGGTTTCTACTGAAAGGAATGCTTAGAAATGGCCGCGACTACCTACCTTTCGCAGCCGGGGGTGCTTACCGTCAACGCGGTTGACCTCACGGATCAGGCGTCAAGCGTTTCCCTCACGCTTGGTTACAACAGCCTCACTAAGACCGCGTTTGGCGACGCCGGCGAGCTTATGACGCAGGGGCTTCAGACGGTTGAGGGGTCCATCACCCTTTACGCGAGCTATGGCGCTTCCTCCGCGGAGGACACCATTGCCGCAGAGGTCGGGGCCGGCGATACCGTGATTGTGGTCAAGAAGGATGACGCCGCGGTTGCGGCGGACAATCCGGAGTGGACGATTACGGACACGATGATTGCAAGCTACCCCATCGTTTATACCGTGGGCGAGCTTCAGGTCATTGAGGTGAGCTTCACCGGCGGTACTTGGGTCCGCGACGTAACGCCATAGGAAGGAAAGGGGACCAATGGCGCGCAACATGGTTATTGAGCTCAAAAGCGGGGAGAGCATCCCTGTGGACATTGACCAATTCCCGGTCATTGTCGAATTTGAGCGCCATTTCAACCGCTCATCGTTTGAGCTAGAGAAGGCCCCGCGGTTGGAGTGGATTTCGTGGCTTGCATGGCGCGCGGCGCGCAATGAAGGCGCGGCCGTGCCGGTCAAGTTTGACGCTTTCCTAGAGCAGCTTGCCGGCTTGGAGCAGATTGACGAGGAGGGCTCCGAAACAGCGGCGGACCCTACGGACGGGGGACAGTAAGCCGGGCGCTTGCAACCGTTTTGGTTGGCACCGGCTTTTGGCCCCCGGACGTAAGTTTCACCATGCGGGACCTTGCAACGGTTATTGACGTAATGAGCGAAAGGGACGCCTAATGCCGGCGGCCGCAGGGGTTCAGGTCATAGGGGTTGAGGAAACCGTTAAAGAGCTCCGCAAGGTCAACCCCGAATACCGCAAGGAATTCAACCGCGGAATCAAAACCGTCCTAGCCCCAATGGTTGCAGCGGCAAAGAGCGGGTATCCGGACCTTCCCCTTAGCGGCATGGCGCGTTCGTGGAATCAGGGTGGCCGGCAGCTTTTGCCGTGGAGCGCAGCAAACGCGCGCAAGGGGGTAAAGGTCAAGACCCGCACAAGCCGCGGCACAAAGAGCGTCGTGCGCGTGCAGCAAATGGACCCCGCCGCGGCAATCTTTGAGGTTGCCGGCACGGGCACGCGGCTCGGCAGAAACCTCCGTGCCCGGAATCCGCGCGTGCTTTGGCCGGCGTATGATCGCTTCGCGTACCAGATAAACGCCGGCGTCATTGCCATTGTTCGCAAGGCGGAAGCGCAAGTGCAGGGGAGGATTAGCCGCTAATGGCAATCACAATCCCAATTCTCACCACGTTCAACGGCCGCGGGCTTGACCGTGGAATTGCACAATTCAAGAGCCTAGAAACGAAGGGGCAAAAGGCTAATTTCCTGCTCCGGAAGGCCGCGATTCCTGCCGCCGCCGCGTTGGGCGGGCTTGCGCTCGGCGCAAAGGCCGCGGTTAGCGCCGCTTCCGATCTTGGAGAGGAAACCTCAAAGAGCGAAGCGATTTTTGGCAAGACGGCCGCGACGGTCCAGAAATTCGCCGGCGAGCAGGGCGCGGCGTTCGGGCTTTCAAAGACGGCCGCGCTTGACGCTGCAAATTCAATGGCCGTTTATGGCAAGGCCGCAGGACTCACCGGATCAGAGCTAGGGACGTTCTCCACGGACCTAGTAAAGCTTTCCGGGGACCTTGCATCGTTTTCTAACGTGGACGTTCAGACGGCAGCGGACGCTCTAAAGAGCGGGCTTGCCGGCGAATCGGAGCCGCTAAAGAAGTTCGGCATTCTTATGAATGACGCGACGCTAAAGGCGACCGCGCTCAAAATGGGGCTTATCAAGACGACTAAGGATGCCCTTACTCCGCAGCAAAAGGTGCTTGCCGCTAACCGCCTCATTTTTGAGCAGACGACAGACGCGCAAGGCGACGCGGCGCGGACCTCCGGATCATTTGCCAACAGGCAGCGGCAGCTAACCGCGACGCTTGAAAACATGAAGGCGGAGCTCGGAACGGCCCTTTTGCCCATCGTGGAGAAGTTTGCCGGGTGGCTCACAAAGGTTGCCGGCTTCCTTGCGAACAACACCGGGCTCGTCAAAGCCGCCGCCGCCGCCATTGGCGTGCTTGCCGCCGGCGTCCTAGCAGCGAACGCGGCCGTCAAGGTATGGACCGTCACGCAAAACCTTTCCAACGGAGTGACAAAGCTTTTTACCGGCTCCACAAAGGGCCTGAACGCCGCGCTCCGGGCTAACCCAATAGGTCTTGTGGTCACCGCGCTTGGTCTTTTGATCCCCGCTATCAAGCTCGCATACGACAAGAGCGAAACCTTTAGGGGCGCGGTTGACACGCTTTTCAGCGCGCTAAAGGGCGTTTGGGATTTCCTTTCGCCCATCGCGGAGACAGCGTTCAACGGCTTGAAGGCCGCGTTTGGGGCAATCCGTGACGTTGCCGACTCCCTAAGCACGAAGGTTCAGGCAGCGTGGGACGTAATCAAGCCGGTCGTCAATTTTATGAAGCCCATCCTTAGCACCGCGTTCAACGGGCTAAAGACCGCGTTCAATGTCCTGTTCGACCCAATTGAGAAGGTCAAGACCGCGCTTGCCGTTATTGACCCCATCATTAGCCCGATTCTTACCGCGCTGAAGGGCGTTGGCAAGGCCGCCTTTTCGGGGCTAGAAACCGCGTTCGGCGCGCTCGGCAAGGTATTCGGCGCGGCGGCATCGGCGCTAGAGCGTGTCAAGTCGGCGTGGGAATGGATCAAGCAAAACATTCAGGGGAGCGGCAAGAATCCGTTTGCCCCCGGCGGCACGCTCGCCGGCAGCGTGGGTTCGCGGTCTATGGCGCTCATGCCTGCCAACGTTTCGGCGGCTAGCGCGCCGGCGGCCGCCGGCATGGTCGTGAATGTCCAGATTGACGCCGGGCTTGTGAGCACGCCGGATCAGGTCGGGCAACAGATTATTGAGGCTATTCAGCGGGCGCAGCGCAAGAGCGGCCCGGCTTTCGTCGCGGCATGAGCGTCCCGGTAATCCGCGTTGAGGTTGGTTTCCAGCAGACGGCCGGCTTTGCGACGCCCTTCCAGCTAGACAACGCAACCTTTGGCCTGCTTGATACCGGCACCCTCGGCGGCGTCGAAATGGTTGATCTCACCGCAAAGGTGCAGGCAATCCAGATAACCCGCGGCAGGAACAGGCAGACGGAAGCCTTTACCGCCGGCACCGCAACAGTCCGCTTTTACGATCCCGCGCGGGACCTAGACCCGCTCAACACGGATTCCCCGTATTACCCGCACGTTGGTCCGCGGCAGCCGCTTGTGGTCTATGCGGACGACACGCCCATTTATACGGGCCTCATTACTGATTGGAACATTGACTACGGGATCGCGGCCGCCGGCACGACCACGGACGCGGTATGCGCGGACAATTTCACGATCCTCGCAAACATGGTCATGAGCGAATGGACGCCTTCCGCGCAAAGCCCCGGCGACCGCATTGCGGCCGTCCTAGAGCGCCCGGAAATTGAGTATCAGGGGCCGTACTACCTAGACGACGGCTATTCAACGCTTGGCGCGTATCAGGTCGCGGAAGGCACCAACGTCCTCCAATACCTGCAGAACGTCATGCATTCCGAATTGGGCTTCCTGTTTGTGGACGCTACCGGCGCGCTCCGCTTCCGCGACCGCTATCCGCAGGCGCAAGGTGGTTTAGACCCCGAAAGCGTCGGTTGCGTATTCAAAGACGACGGCACCGGCATCCCGTACCAGACGTTGCAAAATCAGTTTGGGGACGAATTGCTTTTCAATTTCGCCCAATTGCAGTCCCCCGCCGGCGCGCCGCAAACGGCTTCCGATGCCGATTCAATGGCGCTTTATCAGGCGCAGACGTTCTCAAAGCTTGACCTGCTGAACAGCACGACCGCAGAGCTTGCGAACATGGCCGCCTACCTTGTCGGGCAATACAAAGACCCGGTTCTACGCTTTACCGGGCTAAGCGTTCAGCTTGCCGGGCTCACGGATGAGCAGCACGCTCACCTAGTCGGTTGCGAGATTTCCAGCGTGGCGAGCGTGACAAAAACCTTTGGCGAAGGGCTGCCGGCGTCCGTTACCCAAAACGTATTCGTCACCGGCATTGCCCATACGATTACGCCGGGCTCGCACGTTGTGGCCTTCACGTTTGAAAACGTGGATCAGCGGCCTTACCTTGTGCTTGATTCATCCCTTCGCGGAATCCTTGACACTAACCTTGTGGCGTTCTAGGGGGCGCAATGGCTAAGACCTACAACACAATTGGCACCTTCACCGCCGGGCAGGTACTTACCGCCGCGGAAATGAATGAGTTGGGCGAGAATTCCAACAATTACCGAGTCCCGCCGATGGTGAAGTGCCGGTACGCATCAGGAACAACGCTCCTAAACGGAAATCTCATCACAATTGGCTGGAATGCCGCGGACGATTACGACACGGATTCAATGCACGACCCGGCGACCAATAATTCGCGCATCACAATCAACACCGACGGCATTTATTTGGTGACGTTTGCTTTGTATGCAACGTCAGCCTTTACAAACACATTGGAGCAAATTATTCGTCTTGACGGCAGTACCCGCGTTGCGGACAGTTCTATGGATGCGGGCGCGGCGCAGGGCTATGGCTTCACGCAAACGCTTCACATTAGCCTTACGGCAGGGCAGTACCTTGAAGCGCAAGTTTTCCATGCCAGCGGCGCAAACAAGACCCCGCAGACTACCCCGCCGTGTTTTTTCGCGGCAGCGTGGATCGGGCAGGCGTCATAGCCCATGAGCCCGGATCAGGTCGCGGAAATCCGTGAGCAGCTACGAGAGCTCCGGCGCGAGCTCGGCGAAGTCGTGGCGCTGCAGCGTGAAGCCAACGGGCGGATGGGCAAGCTTGAAGCGCGTGTTTTTGACCTAGAGCTTTGGCGCGCGCGGTGGCAAGGTGCCGCGGCGACCTCCCGCGTTGCATGGATGCTCGCCGGCGGTGCCGTGACCGGGATCATTGTGTCAATCGTGAATAACGCTTAGGGGGGCCGGATGCTTTCAAACGGGCAAAAGACGCTTAGGAAGGCCGGGCATTATCTCGGCGCGATGGAGGGGGCACGGCCGAACAGGTCCGGGGACCCAATCGTTGACGAATGCCAGGAATTCTACGGCCTGCTCGGAGTGCCCTGGTGCGCGTGCTTCCTCGGCTACGTCGTGGCGAAAAGTGACGCGGATGCCGCGTACAAGCGCAACGCAAAGGCCATTGCTCATCCATCAACCGCGGAAATGGTGCGCCGCGCTCGCGCGAAGGGTTGGTACAAGACCGGCAACGCAAAGACCCGGCCGGGAGATTGGTTCATCCGTGATGGGGTCCATACAGGGCTAGTGCTTGACGTTCGCACGGACGGCCGATTTTCGACGATTGAAGGCAATGCGGCTAATGGCGTCCGGTCGTATGTCCGCGCGTGGTCGGATGGTTGGCGCGTCATTTCCATCCCCGGCGTTGGGCTTCCGGGGCCGGCGGCCGTGGTCAACGGCTATGGGTTTGACGATACCCGCGTCAAGATTTTTGGCGGTTGGCCGACCGCCGCCGCGCGCGACCAGCAAATGAGGAAGTATCAGGCGGCTCACCCCGACCATTGGACGCAGGCAATCCGCGTTCGCCGGCCGTCAAAGTACGCCTTCCGCTCCGGCCCTCCCGGAACGTGGGACCGTTGGACATACGGGCCGTGGCTCCACAGCACCGGCAAGGAAGCGCGCGACAAGCAAATGGAAAAGTGGCAGGCCGCGAATGACGCGAAGGCGCGTCCGTGGCGCAAGACCTACAAGGACAATTAGAAATGGCACCTAACACGCTGCCCGCCGGCACGGAAGTGATTGAGCCGCCGCCGCCGGAGCCCACGGATTACGACGACGGGAAGGAGCCGCCGGCATGACGCCGAAGGTAGGACCGTCAACGATCGCCATTCTCACCGGCGCGCTTGTCGTAATGGTGGCTTTCATTGACACTTGGATTGAGGGAAGCCCATCCCTCACGCTTGCCGCGATCAGCGCGGCGCTTACTGCCGCGTTGGGCGTGCTCCGTTCGTGGCAGTCCGTGGAAGCAGACAAGGGGAAGGCATCATCAGATTCGGACGAATCGCAGTAACGGCCGCGGTGCTCGGGGGCCTAATCGTCGCCGGCACCATTGAGGCAAACGCCGCTCCGTGCGAAAAGCACAAGGGCGCGGCAAAGGTGGCTTGCAAGAAGCAGCTAAAGCGGGACCGCATGGCATTCCCGCCCAATCCGACGAAGGCAACCTTCGTCAAGCGGTATGGCTCCGCGCAATGGAATAAGGCCATGCGCGTTGCGCGGTGCGAAACCGGCGCGACGCTTGATTGGTACATCAACACGCGCACCGGAGCGCCCCGCGGCCGCTACGTCGGGCCGCACGGCATGTACGCGCCCCTGCACCGCATCGCGCGGCAGCGCACCGGGTACACCGGCCGAACGTGGGCGGAAGCAAACATGCTCGCCCTTAGCGTCCACGACCACACGCGCGGTTGGGGAGGATGGGGTTGCCGCGGGGCATGACGACCGCGGGCTAGGCTATGTTCGACAAAAGCCGAATTGGGAGGGGAAACCCATGAACGGTCCAGAGGAAACGCCGACGCCGGATGAGGACCCCGCCGCGCGTGAATGGGCGGACGAAATGGCGATGGAGCAGGAACGGACGGAGCGCGCCTTCGGCCGCTCCCTGTTCTCTTTGTACGAAGGGGACGACTAGATGCCCCGCGAATACCAACAGCCGCTAAACCTGTTCGACCAACCGCTAAGCGCGGAGCTCGCGCGCAACACGGACCCGCGGACCTCACGCGACGCGGCGCGGGACGCCCTTCCGGAAATGGGCTCGCACCGCCGCCGCCTGCTCATTTGGTTCGCAGCGGCAGGGGACGCCGGCCTTACGGCCGACGAAGCGGCAGAACGCGCCGACCTGCTCCACGTTGGCTATTGGAAGCGCGTGAGCGACCTCAAAAACAATGGTTTTATCCGGCCTACGGGAGAGAAGCGCAAGGGGCGCAAGGGCTCCGCGCAACAGGTTTACGCGGTTACGCACCGCGGCCGATGGGCACTAGGGGGGGACTACAAATGAGAAGCAAAACCTTTGGGCCGTTCCTTGTGACGGAGGACAGGAACAAACACGCAAGCGTCACCGTGCTTGACGATGATGGGCGCGAGACTGTAGTGCTTTTGTGCGAGAGCTTTGAAATTGCAGAGCGCCGCGCAAAGGTTTTGGCCTTTATGGCGGCGAATCCGGGGGATTACGATGAGCACGCCTAACCCGCCAATCCCCGCAGACCCGGACGGGGAAACGCAACCGCCGGAGCACGACCCGCTAGACCAACCGCTTAGGGACCTGCTTGACGAATGGTGGGCACCGCCGGCGGATCTCATCGGGCAGCTACCGGGGCGCGGGGGAAGTCCGCCGCTTGATTACTTGAATCACGCCTACGTCACGCGGGCGCTTATTGAGTGTGACCCCTGTTGGTCGTGGGAGCCCATGAGCTACGCCGACGACGGCCAGCCCTGTTTCGTGCGCGACAAGAACGGGCACCCGCAGGCGCTTTGGATTTGGGTCACGGTCCACGGAGTGCGCCGGCCGGGTTTCGGCGCGTGCGACCGTCCCGGCACGCCGGATTCCGTGAAATCCATCATTTCCGATGCGCTTACTAACGCCGGCATGAGGTTTGGCATTGCGTTGAGCTTGTGGACCGGCAAGCACGGAACCGACGCCGCGGAGGGGTCTAGCCCTAAGCGCGCGCGCAAAGCCCCGCAAAAGCCCGCAGAGGACGCCGCAGAGCACTCCGGCAAGGAAGCGGGCAAAGAAGCGTATGAACGCTTGCGCGACGAATTCGGCAAGGAAACCGTTGACGGGGCGCTTGCCACGTTCAACATTGCGCGTTTCAGCGAAATCACGCCGGCGAAGGAGAAGGTGCTTAGGGCATCGCTCAAAAGCCGGAGCGCGGTGCAGGATGCAACCGCGATGATTCAGGAACACTTCGCAGAGGCCGGCGATGGGGGAGAGTGAAGCCGCATTTCAGCGGCAGGTCATAGACCTTGCGCGCACCTACGGTTGGATTGTGCACCACACTTTCCCGGCGAAGGTGGGCGATTCCTACATGACGCCCGTTCAGGGGCAAGCAGGCTTCCCGGACCTTGTGCTTGCCCATCATCGCAAGGGCGTCCTATTCGTTGAGCTAAAGACCTCACGCGGCCGGCTAAGCGCAAAGCAGCAGCTTTGGCGTGACACGCTCATTGACGCCGGCGCGTCGTGGCACGTTTGGCGTCCGGATGACCTGCCGCTCATCGCAAAGCGTTTGGCCGATTTGGGGTCGTCGTAATGGCGCGCTTTGCCTACGCGGACCCTCCGTATTTGGGTTGCGGGAAGCGTCTATACGGCGAGCACCATCCGGACGCCGCGGATTGGGACAGTCCGGAAGCCCACGTTGCCTTGATACGCCAGCTTGTTGACGAATTTCCCGACGGTTGGGCCGTAAGCCTTCACGCGCCTTCCTTGCCTCTTTACTTGCAACATTGCCCCGATGGGGCGCGCGTTGGCGTCTGGTGCAAAACATGGCACCAGATACGCCCAACGGCTACACAATTTGCGTGGGAGCCTGTCATTTGGACCACCTCACGCACCGGCAAGCGTTCGCCAATGGTCCGTGATTGGTACGCCGGCACTGCAACGCGGCAAAGGGGCTTGCCGGGCGTCAAGCCGGATGGTTTCAACCGTTGGGTGCTTGACCTGCTCGGATTTGAGCAAGGGGATGAATTGGTGGACCTGTTCCCGGGTAGTGGCGGGATGGACCGGCAAGCGCGGCAAGGCGTTCTATTGTGATTATTCACGGCCCCACGCCCCAACGTGATTTCACCATCATTGCAAACGATGTAATCCGGGACGCGCAATTGAGCTACCGGGCGCGCGGGCTCCTTGTGTTCCTGCTTTCGCAACCGCCGGATTGGGAAACCTCGAGCGCGCGGCTTGCGCTTGAAGGTGGCGAAGGTAGGGACGCTATACGCACCGCGCTCCGTGAGCTCGTCAACGCCGGCTACCTGCAGCTTTCAAAGGAACAGAACAGCCGCGGCTATTGGCAAGCGCAATGGGTCGTGGTCGCTACTCCGTGGGCGTTCCCGGAGCCTGTGGATAACCCTGTGGATAAATCCGTGACCGGGGCCTGAAAAACCGACGCCGGAAAGCTAGGCCCTAAAAGAAGGACTATAAGACTAAGGACTAAAAGCTTTAGGGGAGAGTGTGGGGAACAGCCGCAAAGACCTAAAGACCGCCGGCTATAAGGCGCAGCGCAAGAGGTTCCTTGCTGATTGGGACGGGCCGTGCCATTGGTGCAGGCGTGCGCGTGCAACAGAGCTTGACCACGTTGTTCCTGTTGACGCCGGCGTTGACCCCACGGATCAAAGCAATTGGGTTGGCGCGTGCAGGAAGTGCAACAGCCGGCGAGGGGCCGAGCACCTTGCAAGGAAAAGGGCGGCGCGTGTGAAGGCACGAACGTCCGCGGTTACGCAATCCGCTCCGGAGTTTTTTGAAACGGAAACGACGCCGAC
>Ga0208644_1002436_pt1 | contig 14868 bp, 19 predicted proteins | sample VirMetDEL_Nov_18_FD_184517 | JGI IMG/M metagenome (GOLD analysis project Ga0208644, IMG submission 184517) | Aqueous microbial communities from the Delaware River and Bay under freshwater to marine salinity gradient to study organic matter... | ecosystem: Environmental > Aquatic > Marine >... | reverse complement strand
CATTGATGGCGGCGCGATTGACGGGGCGGTGATCGGCGCAAACACGGCGGCTGCGGCAACTTTCACTACGATCCAAGCGAACAGCAACGTGACGGTGACGGGTGACTTGACCGTCAACGGCACGACGACCACCGTTAATTCAACGACCGTCACCACGTCTGATAATATCATTGTGGTAAATGATGGCGAGGTCGGGGCCGGGGTGACGGCGGGCAGCGCCGGTATTGAGGTTGAGCGCGGGACGGCAACCAATTATCAGTTTGTTTTTGTCGAGAGCGACGACAGCTTTAAGATTGGCGAAAGCGGTTCGCTCCAGAAGGTTGCCACCCGCGAAGATACGCCAACTGACAACGGCTTTGCGTTTTGGGATACGTCTACCAGCAAGCTCGAAACAAGCGCGAATTTCACCTACAACGGCACTACGTTTACAGTTGGTGATGATTGGGATTTCAACGACCAGCTTGTGACCAAGCCGGAGTTGAAAGATTACGCGGAAACGGTTGTTGCAGCCAACACAAGCACCGCCTACACGGTTGACCTGACCAACGGCAACGTCTTCGATCTGACCTTAACGGGCAATTGCACGTTCACGTTCTCCAACCCGCCCGCAAGCGGGAAGGCAGGGACGATCACGATGATTTTGACGCAGGACGGGACGGGGAGCCGCACGGCGACATGGCCTTCCAGCGTTGATTGGGCTGGTGGCGGCGCTGCCCCAACCCTTACGACCACCGCGACAACCGGCGTTGATGTTCTGACGTTTTTGACGGTTGACGGCGGGACAACTTGGTTCGGCTTCGTCGCAGGGCAGGAGTTCAGCTAATGCTGGGCGCATTTAAAGCTGGCGTCATGGGCGCGGCTGGTGCTGGGGGCGGGGGCCTTGAAGGCGTGGCGTTCCACCCGCTTGACGACAACACGTCGTCCTATGCTTGCGCCATAACAGCCAACAACGCAACAATTGTGGGAACGGCTCCAACGAATGTTTCCAGCCCGACTAAGGGCTACAGCCATGCGGTTGAGCTAGCACCGGCAAGCACGAATATCGAAGCGAGGCACACGACGGTCGCAGAGACGCTGGTAACGGCTCATTGCTGGGTTAGGCCAAAAGGCTCGCCCGGCGGGGCGGGCATGACGCTACGCAAGGCGAGCGATAATAACGTTGCGTATTCGTGCTATTGGGACGCCACAACCGCGTTTCTCTATACTCCTTCTGGCGGGAATATTGCCTCTTTAGGCGGCGCGATTGTTGCGGACACATGGGTCCATCTCTGTTTGATGATAACGGGCGGTACGGCTTACGCCTTCGCCGACGGAGTTCTGGTCGGCAGCACTTCCGCCCTAACCTACAGCACAAATTTGTTCGGGGCCGTGGGGTATCGCCACGGGTCGGGCTACGGCAATAATATGTATGCTCAGGCCCTGCAAGTGCATGACGATGCTTATTTTTCGACAAGTGGGTTCACCCCACCTAACCCGCCGTACTGAGGCGGCACTTCCTATTAGTTGAGGTTAGATCATGGCAAGTAGTGAAAGCGCTTCGCTCCGCCTGGAGCTTATGGCGGACGGCGAAAATTCAACGACTTGGGGCGCGAAGGCTAACACGGTCTTTAAGCAGCTTGAAGACGCGATTGCAGGGACGGAAGATATAGCGCTGTCCTCCAGCGACGTGACGTTGACGGATAGCCAATACACATTCGGCAACCAAGCCGGGGCTATGGTCCTCAACCTTACCGGTACGTTGACGGCAAACGTCAATGTGATCGTACCAAGCCGCTCTAAGTTGTTCCTGGTTAAGAACGGCACGAGCGGGTCTTACACGGTGACGGTGAAGACCAGCGCGGGAACGGGCGTCGAGGTCAAGCAGGGAACTAACAAGCTTGTTCATTGTGACGGAACTAACGTCGGAAACGGGCTTTCGAGCGACCTGACCGCAAGCGCGGTGACAAAAGGGTCTTGGACGATTTCGTCAACCCTCACCCAGGCGACTTGGGCCAGCGGGGATGAGGACACCGACGCAATCGGGATGTTGGACGACGCCAACGACCGTCTGGTTGCCCCGGCTGGTGCGGAGTTGATGCTAATCCAGTTTAGCGTTTCATCCGGCACGGGCGCGGGAAGCCTAGCGCTTCGTGTTCGCCAAGACGGGACCAGCGCGGGCGGGTCATCAAGCCCGCCTAAGACGTGGGCGGCAACCGGGACCAGTGACGGGAACGAATACGCGGCTTCTATTTCCTTCATTACAGACGTAACGGGCGGCTCGACTTATTTCGAGTTTTTCGGGCAAGTCACGACGGCGGTGACAAGCGGCTATAGCATCAGCGGAGTGGTTCTGAAATGAGCGCGTCAATCTCAGTAAATGCAACCTGGGTGCTTTCCGATATTGTGGAAGCGGCGGGCGGCGACCCCACGAAGGCGATCTTGCGCGGGGATAAACTCATCATGCCGGACGTGGAGCAATCGGCGGCGGTTGCGGCTTTGAGCAGCTATGACGATGACGTTGCACAGACGGCGGTTTATTGGGCGGGCGTTCGCGCGGAGCGTGACGCCAAGCTCGCGGCAAGCGATTGGACGCAAGTGCCGGATAGCCCTCAATATCAAAACAGCGCTTGGCTGGCTTACCGGCAAGCGCTGCGGGACATTACGGCGCAGAGCGCGCCGGTTGTGTGGCCTTCGGAGCCAGCCTGATGACCTACCAAGCCGTCCAGCCTCGCGCCGGTATCTTTACCGACCAAGCGCCCGCCGATGCGAGCGGCTTTTACGCGAGCGGGTCCAACGTTCGCTTTGTGCAGGGGCGGGCAGAGACTATTGGCGGCTGGCAGAAAAAGACGGCAACGCAAGCAACGGGCATTCCGCGCAAAATCAAATCGTGGGCGCAGATTGATGGGAACATCAATACGGGCCTAGCGAGCGCTTCGGCACTCCAGATCGACCAAGGCGGGACGCTTTACGATATCACGCCAGAGCGCGCAAGCGGGTCGCTGACCAATCCGTTTGACACGACCGACACATCAACAACGGTGACGGTCAATCATTCTTCGCACGGCTTGGCAACGGGCGCGCGGGTGATCTTCGACAGTGCTAGCGCGGTAGGTGGCATTACGATTGACGGCGAGTATACGGCCACCAAGGTTGACGATAACAGCTATACAATTACGCATTCGAGCGCGGCCACTTCGACGGTGAGCGGCGGCGGCGGGTCTCCGAATTACAGCTATCTCATCAACCCTGGCGAAACCAATAGCGTCTATCAATTCGGTTGGGGGATTGGGGCGTGGAACGCGGAGACGTGGGGAACGGCGCGCAGCGCGTCGGATACAACCCTTGCGGCGCGTATCTGGTCGCTGGAGCCTTGGGGCGAAGACCTCATTGCGGCGCACAATATCGACGGGACAGTCTACTATTGGGATGCGACGACCGGGACCAGCGTTAGGGCGTCCGCTCTATCAAACGCGCCAACGGCTAGTTTTGTGATGGTCTCACCGGAAACCCGCCACTTGATCTGCTTCGGGGCCGGTGGTGATCCGCTCAAAATCCAATGGTGTGAGCAAGACAATCTGACAAGCTGGACGGCCAGCGCGACGAATGACGCGGGCGACCAGCGGCTAGTCGAGGGTTCGGAGATACGGGCGGCAATCCGCGCACGCGGCGCGATTATCGTGCTAACCGACGTTGCGGCTTATGAAATGAGCTATATCGGTGGGCAGTATGTTTGGCGGTTCCGCCGCATCGGTTCAACCGGGCCGGTTATGGGCGTCAACGCAATTGCGGAAAGCGACGGCGTTGTTGCTTGGATTTGCGAGGATGGAACCTTCCGTTATTATAATGGGAGCATACAGACGCTAGATTGCCCGGTGCGCAAGCGCGTCTTCGACAATATCAATCTGGTGCAGCGCGTTAAGGTCACCGCTGGCGTGAATGCGTCCTACCAGGAGATCGCGTGGTTCTACCCGTCAGCCGGACAGGATGAGCCAGACAAGGCTGTAGTTTGGTCCTACGGGCAGGGGTCAGATGTTTGGTGGCTGTCGGATGACATTGACCGCACGGCGTGGGATGCGGCGGGCGTCATCAAAACCCCGCTAGGCGTCGGTTCGGATGGTTACATTTACGAACATGAAACCGGGGCCAGCGCGGACGGATCAAACCTCACGGCGTTTGTCGAAACGGGTGATGTTGATATCCAGAACGGCGATGAGCTTTACAACGTGGGCGACATTATCCCCGACATGGTTTTACAGGGAGCGGACGCGAGCAACAAGGTCAACCTGACCCTGAAAAGCCGCGTTTATCCGCTTGGCGATCAGACGACCAACGGGCCGCACGAAATTGACAGCACAACGCAAAAGCTATCGGGGCGGGCCACGGGTCGCCAGATCGCTTACCGGCTGGAGAGTGCGAGTCAAAACCTTTTTTGGCGAGCGGGAAAGATGCGGTTTGACGTGACGCTAAACGGCGGGACGCGATAGATGCAACTCCCTCGACCGGCCAATGATTACTCGCCAGCATGGGCCAACCAGCTAACGGCTGACCTGGAGCGCAAGCTATCCAACACGGCGGCGGATGCGGCGCGGGGCTTCACGCCCACAAGCGCGGCCAAGCGGCGGACATTTGACACGTCCACGGTGACGCTTTCGGAGTTGGCGGAAGTGGTCGCCACGTTGATTGACGATATGGGGGATGCGGAATGAAGACCGCTCCGAATGTTTGGGCGATTGCCGCCCCGATGCTGGAGAAGGCTTTGGCCTACCAGAAAGAGCATTCGATCGAAGATGTTGCAGACGCCATTGACCGGGGAGACGCGCAGCTTTGGTGCGGTGACAAGTCGGTTTTGGTCACTGAAATGTTGAAGTATCCCCGCCGCAAGGTTTGCCGGATTTGGCTTGCGAGCGGCGAAAGGGATGAATTGGTTTATCGCATGTTGCCAGACGTGGAAGCGTGGGCGGCTGAAAAAGGTTGCGCGGCGGTTGAAGTCGTCGGGCGCAAGGGTTGGTTGCGGTTGCTGGACGGGTACACACAGCCCGCCACGGTGCTTAGTAAGGAGATTGGCTGATGGGTGACGTCCTATCTCGTTTTGAAGATAAGTTCCTCCCAGAACCGAATAGCGGGTGCTGGATATGGGAAGCAGGAGCAAGGAAAACGCCATCCAAAAGTTATATGCAGCCTTGGTTTAGGTGGCCGGGGGAGTCAATGCCCGGTGCACGGGCTTCCTGGAAACTCTATAGAGGTGAAATCCCACAAGGTTCTCATGTCTTACATATTTGCCATAACCCTCTCTGTGTAAACCCCGACCATCTGTATCTAGGGACGCATGAAGACAATATGCGCGACCTCAAACGGTCTGGACGTGGCAGAGGGGGCAAAGGGGCGACGCCAGAAGATACCGTAAGAGGGATCAAAAACGCGCAGGACGGCGCGTCTGCTCTCTCGGTTGCTAAGAAGTTCAATGTAAATGCGGAGACGGTGCGTCGGATTTGGTCCGGCGAACGGTGGTCGCATATCCACGCGTAGGAGGTAAAATTGTCAAAAGGCGGCGGAACGAAGATGGTCGAAAGCACAAGCGGGCCATCAAAGGAATATGAGACCTTTGGCAAGGAAACGCTGTCACTGGCGGCGGGTCTAGGCAACCGTGGTTATATGCCATACACGGGCGAGCGGATCGCGGGCGTGTCTTCTGGCGAGATGGCCGGGATTGAGGGTTTAAAGAACCTTGGCCGGGGCGCGGGGTCTATGGATATGGGCCACGACGCTGCGCGGCGCATGACCAACCAATCGGCTCCGTTGATGCAGTCGGGCGGGATTATGCGGACGGCGCAAGAGTTCAAAGACCCTTATATTAATGACGTGGTGAACACGACGCTTGCGGACCTTGCGCGGCAAAATCAAATCGCGCTTGGTCAAGTTGGTGGCAGTGCTGTTGGCGCGGGTGGTTTTGGTGGTTCCCGCCATGGCGTTGCGGAAGCGGAAACCAATCGAAACTTCCTGGACGTATCGGGCCGGACGGCGGCTGGGCTTTATAGCGGCGCGCATCAAGCGGCCATGCAACAGGCAATGGCCATGGAGCAAGCAAACCAGCAAGCGCGGTCGGCCAACATGGATCGCCAGCTAGGCGCGGCGGACTTGATGCGGCAAACGGCGGCAGAGCAATTCAACCGTGAAATGGGCGTTGCGAACGCGCAGCTTACGGCGGGCCAATTGGAGCGCGACCGCGAGCAACAATTGCTTGACCTCAAATATGGCGACTTCTTGGAAGAGCAGAACCACCCCGAGCGGATGCTATCTATCCGCCAATCGGCTCTTGGCATGACGCCAATGACCAGTATTTCGCGGACGCCCGTGATGCAACAGGGTCTAAACTTCGGATCAATGGCCGGGGGCATAGGGTCGTTGTTGAGCGGCGCGGCGGCGCTCTGTTGGGTCGCTCGCGAGGTCTACGGCGCGGATAACCCGCGCTGGTTGGTATTCCGCGAATGGGTGGTGAACGAAGCACCAGGATGGTTCCGCCGTCTTTATATCAAACACGGTGAAGCCTTCGCGGAGTTCATCAAGGACAAGCCGCTAATCAAGCGGGCGGTTCGCTTCGGCATGGATTTGATTGTCAATCGTAAGCTGAAAGGGGTCCGGCATGGCTTTGCTATCTAATCGACGCGGCGGCCTAGGGCTTCTCGCAATCGGGCCTTCTGGTGTCCGCCGTGCGGCTAATGAGCGCCGCGCGTCTTATATGGCGGCTCCGCGCGCTCCCGCTATCAACGCCTCACCGGGTCGCCCCATCATGGTTGACAACCCGATTAACGGGCTGTTTGAGGGGCTTGGTAGTGTCGGCAAGATGCTTGGCGAATATGGCGAGCGGAAGAAGGCGGAAGCGCAGGAAGCTCGCGAGAAAGCCGCTATGGAAAAGCTGTTTGCACCGCAGGACGTGCGGAACGACGCTATGAAGCGTTTTGGCGGGCCTACACCGCAAGCGGCGGAGGCGATGATGCAAGGCGTTGAGGGGCGGCTTACGGCGATGGGTGTTCCCGCGCGGGCGGTCCCGTTCTTGCGCTCTGAATATGAAGCCGGGAATTATGACACGGTGCGCCAGGTGCTTGCTAAATCGGCGCTTGCGGCTCCGAAAGAGCGCGCAACAGCAACAGATGTTAATGGCGTTCTCCGTTATGAAGACACCGGGGAACAGGTCTTTAGGGGCATAGAGAAAGACCCTGAACCGGTTACACCGCCAAACATCAAAATGATTGGGCCGAATGGCGCGGAGCAATCTGTCCCGTATCAGTCTTCTCTTTACTATGACCTTGTGAAGCAAGGCTTCAAGCCGACCAAAGCGGCGGCGTCGGGCGGGTTCGACTTCGGAAGCGGTGCGGAAGGTAGCTCTATGTCTGTCTTCGCGCAGTTATCAGCGAAGCAAGAGCGCGGCGAGACCCTGACGGGTGACGAGATGATGGCGTTTAAGATGGCGCAGTGGCGGCTGTCGCAGCCCCGTGTTGAGCGTGCGGCTGACGGGTCGCTTATCAGCGTTCAACCCCAAGCGCTTCCGGCATTTGGGGCCGCTCAACCGGCACAACCCCAAACACCAACCCCACCCGCTCCGCAGGCCGCGCAGCCTCAAACTCCGACTGCGCCGCAAGGCCCGCAGACGATTGTTCCGGGGAAAGAAGACGCGGCTCTTCGGAAGGAGGTCGCGGCGGCTTCTGAAGAAATCGGCAAAATGGGTGACGCGCTTATCACGTTGGATAAGGCTTATCAGATCAACGAAAAAACCTTTGGGGCTTCCCTGGTTTCGCCAAAAACGAAGGCTGACTTGGCGCGGCGGTATGATTTCTTTGGGTGGTTCGAGGACGAGCAAGTCAACACGACCAACTTTGACAGCTTGATGCTTCAGCAAGTTCTCCCGCAATTGAAGTTGATCTTCGGCGGCAACCCGACAGAGGGCGAAAACAAGCTACTTCAACGGATGCAAGCGTCTGCGGAATTGTCCATTGAAGAGCGCAAGGTTCTGCTTGAAGACGCGCGCGAACTTCTCGTCTCTCGGTTTGCACGGGCGAAAGAAGCTCGCGCGCTTCTCGACCCGTCTGGGAAATACTGGAAGAAGGAGCAGGCCCAATGAACGAGCGTGAGGCACGCCTAGAGCGGCTTTCAAAAGGCTTTACTGACGTCGGCATTGATAAGATCAGGGGCGCGTCTTTAGCCGCGCGCCATGCCACGGGTGCGGCTGAAACGCAGCGGGACCGCTTGGCGACCCTTCGCAAGTTCTACCCGGATGCGGAGCCGTATGGGGATGACAATTTCATCTTTACCAGCCCGCGCACGGGCCGCAAGACCATTTACAACCCGAAGGGGTTCGACGCTGGCGACGTTGTGAGCGTGACGCCAGAGTTGGCGGAAATCGGCGGCGGGGCTATCGCGGCGGCGGCTGCGCTCCCTCCTGCGGTAGTGAGCGCTCCTGCTACAGGCGGTCAGTCTCTTTGGTCGATCCCTTTGGCTTTCGGCTTGGGGGCTGGCGCGGGTCGTGAGTTGAACGGGCTTCTGGCGTCTAACCTTGCTGAAACCGTTGACACGCGCGGCCTTGGCGAGCGTTCGCGTGACGCGGCTATTACAGTTGGTTCGAATGCTGTCAGTGAGGGCTTGTTCGACCGTATCGGGGAATTTCTTGGGCCGATTGCCAGCCGTGCGTCTCGTAGCGCGGCGCGGGGGCTTAATCCCGAAGGCGCGAGTAACGCGCAAGTCCTTCGAGACGCCAACGTGACACCGCGTGTCGGGACTGTCACGGGAAGCGACGGAGCGCAGTTAATAGAGAAGGGCATATCCTCCACACCTGGGGGCGCTGGAATTATGCGCGAAGCGGCGGAGCGTGAGCGGGACGAACTCGCTGCGGAAGCGGGCCGCATCGCCAACGAATACGGGCCGCGAGGCGAACCGGAAGAGGTTGGCGCGGTGATCCGCAAGGGGGCTGACGATGCCGCCGCGCGTTATAAGGCGCGGCAGTCAGACCTTTACGACGCGGCTTATGACGTTATCCCCAAGGGCCAGCCGGTCACTTTGGCGGATGCTGCGCCGCTCCGCGCTTATCGCGACGACTTGGCGCAAAAGATCGCCGCAGCTCCGCAAGAGAACGGCGCGGCTTACGGAGGGACGTTAAAGCGCGTTGACGGGATGCTAAAGGACATCGAAGGCGGGCGCGTGACTTTCGAAGAGTTGCGCCGATTCCGCACAAATGTCGGCAATGACCTGTCAGACCCGGTAATCGCCGGGATGACCACAACGCAGCGGAAGGGGCTGGACCCGGTTTATGGCGCGCTAACCGACACGATGAACGGTAAGGCGGGACAATTCCCGAATGGGCAGGCGCTTTTAAGCAAGGCGGACAGATATACGCGCTTCCACTCGAACCAAACCCTGCCAATCTTACAGCGCATCAAGGATTTGGAATTTGATGAGGCGGTTTATAACTTCGCCCTGTCCGGCTCCAAAGATGGCGGGTCGAAGTTGTTGAAAATTCGCCGTAACCTGACCCCCGAAGAATGGGATTTAGTGGCCGGTACGGTATTGGGGCGCATGGGCCTACCAACGGCGGCGCGGCAAGCGGGGCGGCGGGTCGGTGAAGCGGCTAACGGCTTCTCCGTCGCGTCTTTCCTCACGAACTTTTCCCGAATGTCACCGGGGGCGCAAAACGCGCTCTTTTCAGGGACACGCTACAAGTCGCTAAAGCCGCAGTTGGACAATCTAGTCCGGGCGGTGGAGTTGGCGCGGAACAATGACAGCCTTTCTAATGTCAGCGGAACCGCCCGCGTATTGCTTGCTGCGGCGGGCGTTCTGTCCGCAGGCGGGGCCGTTGGCGGGGCCGTGTCCGGTGAAGAAACGAGCGGCACAATTACGGGGGCGCTTGGCACGGGGGCGGTATCGTTCTTTATCGCGCCGCGCTATGCGGCGAAGCTGATAACCAACCCTCGCTTTGTGGGGTGGTTGTCGCAGGCAATCCGGCTGTCAACTCGCGGTGAGGGTTCTTTCGCCCGTCACATTGGCCGGTTAGCGACTATTGGCGAGGTCGAACCAGAGATAAAAGACGCGGTTCGCGAGTTCGCCTTTAGCCTGACAAATGAGTGACATCGGCGGAGCGGGTGGCGTTCGCATTCACTGGAGCATCCTGCCAACAATCATTGCGGCCTTCGTCGTTGTGGTGGCGGCGGGGGTTGAGGCGCGGCTGAATATTGCCGCGCTACTGGCTTGGCAAGGTCACGTCAAGCAAACGCTATCAGCAGAAGCGATTGCGCAATATCGAGTTGAGATGACCAACGTTGAATGGCGTTTGCGGAATTTAGAGGCGGGGGCTTGCAAGTGAGCGACGAACAAAACAGGCGGGCGGGCGATAAGTCGTTTGACCGCGAACTTGGCGAGTTGACCGCAATGGTCAAGCAGATCGGGCGGCAACTAAACACGCACGCGGAAGAAGGAGCGAAGTTTCGCGAATATCAGCGCGAGCGCAACCAAGACATTTTGAACGAGATTAACGCGCTTAATTTATCTAGCCAGCTAATGCAACAAAAGCTTGATGAGAGTAGCGCGCAGCTAAACGACCACAACCAGCGGCTTGATGAGCATGACTTGGAGCGCGCCAAAGTCAAAGGCGCGCTAAAGGCTATCGGCATTGTCGGACTGCCGGGGGCGGGTGGTCTTGGGGCTTATCTGTCCAAATTCTTCGGAAGCTAAAAATCGAAGGGGCTTAGTTATGCAGGATGGGTTTGGTTTGGTTACCGCGTCTTTGATCGTGGGCTTGTTGCTCGTGGTCTTGGTCGCGTTCCCGCTAATGCGAGCATTTGTAACGGCGGGCAGTTGGTGAAGGGGCGCATCTTCAACGGCTAAAAGGGTAAACCAACATGGTTGACCGCAATGAAGAGCTAAAAGAGGCCGTGGCCCTATATCGGGCGCACGGGTGCAGTAAGAAGGCAACAGCTGTTGCGATGGGGGTTTCCAGAACCACCATTCAAAAGAAGATAACCCAAGCCGCTGCGGCGGGTCTTCTGGAGCCTTGGGAACACATAACGCAAGGCAAGCAAAGCCTGGAAGCACCAAGGGCGAAGGACTTCGAGGCCCCCGAGTTGCCTTCCGGCGAAATGGAAACCGAGGAGCTAATAGCGATCAGGTTGAAGACCTGGGAGCGCAAGAACGAAGCGGAGCGGGCGCGCAAGCTAATCCCCATCAACATCAAGCTAGACGGCCCGATTGGGATTGTCCATTTTGGCGATCCGCACGTCGATGACGACGGCTGTAATTTTAGGCAACTTGTCGATGACGTTCAAACCGTCAAATCAACACCTGGCATGATGGCGGGCAATGTTGGCGACCTCCAAAACAATTGGGTGGGCCGGTTAGCGGCCCTCTTCGCCAATCAGTCGGCAACAGCGGCGCAATCGTGGCAATTAACGGAGTGGTTGGTCAAAGAAGTGCCTTGGCTTTACCTCATCAAAGGCAACCATGATATGTGGTCCGGTTCTGGTGATCCGCTGAATTGGATGATGCAGGGCGCGTCCGGCGTTATGGATGAGTGGCAGATGCGATTGGCGCTCAAATTCAAAAACGGGCGCGAAGTCCGAATTAACGCGAGGCATGACTTTAGTGGTCACTCGCAATGGAATAGCGCGCACGGTCCCGCAAAGGCCGCAATGATGGGCTTTCGGGATCATATCTTGGTAGCGGGCCACCGACACGTTAGCGGCTATAACATCCTGAAAGACCCGGCCACCGGCCTCATCTCTCACGCTATCCGCGTTAGTGGTTATAAAGAGCATGACCATTACGCCAAGGTAAAGGGCTTCCCCGATGGGAATTTCGCGGCAAGCGCTGTGACAATCATTGACCCTTACGAGGAATGCAAATTCGGCCCGGTAACGACCTTCTTTGACGTGCAGGAGGCGGCGGAATATCTCACTTGGAAGCGGGGCAAAAATGGCTATTGATTGGGATTTTATCGAAAGCCTGGAGGGCTTTGCAACCGTCGGTTATGTCCCGGTTGATTCGGACGGGGAGCCGTTGGGCAAGTCTGGTGTCACGATATCAGCCGGAGTTGATCTTCGTCATTGGGATGAGGAAAAGCTACGGCGGCGGGCCGTGCCGGAAGATATTATCGAAAAGGTCCGGCCCTATCTCCGAATGAGCGGGCGGGACGCGCTCTTTATCGCAAACCAGCTAGAGCTTACGGAAAACGAGGCGCGGATGCTTGGCGTCTGCGTCCGAAGCGCGATTGTCTCATCTCTGACCGGACACTTTAACCGACGCTCCAGGCATTTCCGTTTTAAAGATTTGCCGCAACCGGTCCAAACCGTGATTGCATCGGTGGCCTTCCAATATGGTCCGGCGTTGCACTCCAGAACGCCTAATTTCTTCCGCCAAATCACGGCGGGGGATTGGGGCGACGCATACAAGAATTTGATCAATTTCGGTGATGCGTATCCTACGCGCCGCCGGAAGGAAGGGGCTTACCTAAAAACCGCACTTGCAAACCCTCCTGAAAGGAGTTGATCGTTATGAACTTCGCAAAAAATCTGCCCGACCGAAAATGGCTTGCGTCCGGCATTTCCGGCGTTCTCACCTGGGCGATTGTCACTTATGCCGGTCTTGGCGAGGAGGTCGCAACGCCTCTTGTCGGTGCTGTCATGGCGGCGGTTCACTATTTCGTCCCGGCCTCGGTGACGGATATCATCAAGCGGGTTGACGATCAGGTGATTAAGTTCGCTCGCCAATCCCCTGACAGCCCCGCATCTCCCGAATAATGGGCTGGTCGGCAATCCTAACGAGCGCGCTGAAACTGTTCGGCGCGCTCGCTTCTTGCTTCCAGCAGAAACAACTAATCAACGCCGGGGAGGCGAAGGGCGATGCGAAAAGATCCAGTTTGGAGCGCGAGCGTATTGATCGCGCTAATCGCGCTCGTATTGACGCTGACCGGATGCGAGACCCTTTTGACGCGGACAGTCGTTGACACGTCTTGCGCGGCTTTCCAGCCAATCCGCTACAGCGGAGCGGCGCTGGCGGATCAGCCAGACGTTTTACGACAGATCAAGGCTCACAATGCCGTTTGGCTGGAGCTATGCGGGGATGCGTGAGGTTAGCTCTGCTAATCCCAAGCCAGAAAGGGGGTTGACCTACATATAGGCGTGTGTTTTGAAACATTATTTCGCCTTTGTTAATGCCCAACATCAAGAAAGCGGAAGAGGGCATTGAAAACAAACGACGGTAATTTTATTTCAAAAAACCAACGCGTATAATGTATATTCCTAGTAAACACGCCAGTTTTTACTAGATAAGGTCAACCTCTTCCCTATTGTGTTTGTCTCTTTTACGCTGTCTCTTGCTGTTTCCTCAAAAAATTCTAATCCGAGTTCTAGCGCTTCTCTGAGGCTTTGCGCAAGTTCTTCCAGAAGCGTTGCCATTGCCTCGCTGCCGTGTCTGTTCGCAACGGTTAGCGTTACTTCAAGCCGCGCGCGTTTCCCCTCAAGTCCCATGCTATCAAGGCGGTTTTGCGTGAAGGTGATTGACCGGCGCGTTCGTAAGGCAAGTTTGTGCAACTCATCCCCGACATTGCCGCGATGTGCGTGGATTTGGCCGGCCAACCCGGCAATAAGGGCAATGATTGCTTGCGCCTCGTTTGCGGTTGTTGGCGTGACAGGCACGTCCAGGCGGCAAGTGTCGCGAATACCGTACATCTGATAGACACGGGCGATCTGTTCGTCGTCCTGGCGATACGGCGGGCCGTCGTCCCGGTAGGGCGGGGCGTTATCCCTCGCCACCGGGAACAGCTTTAGCTTGTCATTAACTGGCTTCATTTTCTTCTCCTATCCAAAAACAAACTTCTGCCGCGCATGGCTATTGCGCCGCGCTTCGTCCTGCTTTGCCAAGTCTTCTGCGCTGATGGTCTTGCGGATCACCAGCGCCCTATGATCAGGGCAGTAATTGCTGTGGCCTTCGGTATCGCAGCCGCAATAGATATGGCTGGGGGCTTCGTCGTTCCCCCACATCGGGAAGCGGCACTGGTTTTTCCCTAAATCAAGGAAGTGGACTTGCTTGCCGACAATCTCGCTCCGGCGGCGGTAACGCGGTACGGGTTTAGGCTTGCGCTTGCCCGTCTTGGGGTTGGCCTTAATCGGGCTGGAGCGCGCGTCCAGGCCCATGCGCCGCGCCTTGCCGATAACACTATTCCGGCTCTTTCCCATGATGGTAGCGATCTCGTTCGCTGTCTTCTTGGTGTCATTCCAGAGCATTGCCAGCGCCGCTTCATCTTCCGGCGTCCAATTCCCGTAAGCGTATTTGAGGCGATACCCCAGCTTGGACGCTTTTGTCCAAACCGCATGATGAGAGCGCCCGGTTGCGGCGGCAATTGCCGTAACTCCGCTCCAGCCATAATTCCAAAGGCGTTGGAGGGTGCGGGTCTCTTCTGATTTCCATGGCGATGATGCTGTCATTTTTTCCTCTTGTCGGTTGGGCGCTCCGGCATGACGGTTCTCTCCTTCGCCTTGGCTCGCTCGTTGGTGACGGTTCTCTCCGCAGGCACGGCTCGCTCACGGTTGTCGGTTCTCTCGGTCTTGACGGCTCGCTCTCAATCGGCGGTCCTCTCTACCTTCACGGCTCGCTCTGCGGCAGCGGTTCTCTCTTTCACAGCGGCTCGCTCCGGCATGACGGTTCTCTCCTTCGCCTTGGCTCGCTCTGTAGTATGGTCTTCTCAGTGCTACGGCTCGCTCACGAACAACGGTTCTCTCCAAATCAGCGGCTCGCTCTTGATTAACGGTTCTCTCGTTTGGGACGGCTCGCTCTGCGATCTCGGTTCTCTCTAGCGGCACGGCTCGCTCTTCTTCGGACGGTTCTCTCTAGCGGCACGGCTCGCTCACACCC